>Ga0325402_1002962_pt1 | contig 15133 bp, 5 predicted proteins | sample PopdelMetagenome_22_FD_207212 | JGI IMG/M metagenome (GOLD analysis project Ga0325402, IMG submission 207212) | Populus deltoides microbial communities from Bellville, Georgia, United States - Xylem-PdKOR-R3 | ecosystem: Host-associated > Plants > Phyllosphere > Stem > Wood/Secondary xylem... | reverse complement strand
CTCATCGAATTTACTTTAATAAAACTCCTCTTCTGATAAACTATGTATTATCAGATTTATTATATCGTGTCAATGGATTTGAAATTACGCTTTCTTTTTAATATTTCATTAAAAAAATCCAACAATCTAACTGGCATTCGCACAAGTATTTTACCTCTATCAGCATTCTAAATCCAATCAATTCCTGCCTGTCGGTATTATTAAACTTGCACCGATTCATGCCTCGTAAATAATGGAAAACCTCCAGCCAGAAAAAAGAAAAGAAAAGAACAAAAGAAATAGGGCCAAAAGAGAGAAAAGCTATGTAATTCGCATCAAAACCGTTAAAATTAACGGAGAATTGCAACATTGTCTAATTGGAGGCTCCGTAAATCAAATGATGATGGGTATGACGGTGAGGATCTAATCGAAGCCCGTCATTTTGAGCCGTCTAGTCGGAGAATCTAACGACGAGGGAGAACACGGCGCTGATGAAGAAAACAACGATGGTGGAGATGGCGTCAGAGACGGAGACCGTGAGGGATATGATAACGAGGATGATGAAATAGAGGGTGGCGATGAAGATAAAGATAGATCAAAACACTCTTGTAATTTTCTCTTGTTGATATTGCTGCTGCTTCTCTCCTCCTGGTTTTGAACTGATCTGACCTCTCTGCTTGCCATGTAATCTCTTATACGTTTAACGTCTGATAATTTCACTGGCTTCACTATGAAATCCTCAGCTCCTTCCTCCAAACATCTGTTTTCGATCGATTCTAAATTTAGTTTTGAACACATATAATTAAGAAAAAACACAGAACTGGAAGTTTTGATTGAGCAATGAAGACGATACCGGTCGATTCGAGCCACCACGTTCTCTGATGACATAATTACAACTGGGATTTCTCTGAAAGTAGTTGATTCCTGCTCAGTACACCAAATTTATCAACATTTTTGCTTTGTTTGATTAAAAAGGAGAGACACAATTAGTGATTAAGAATTAAACCTTGATTTTCTTGAGCAACTCATATCCTGTCATTCCAGGCATACAGTAGTCAGTAATAATTAGATCCACCTTCAACACCTGATAAATAAAATCAAACAGGGAATTTAGTTTTTTGTTGCAAGTAAAATGAAAAGAGAAGAAAAGGTCCAAGATCATTTATATACTATTATTCCTTCACTCACATCAAAACCAGCAGATGAGGAGGATGAGGAGCTGCTGCTCTTGTCTTCTTCGTCTAATAATCCAAGCAATTTTAGAGCTCTCCATCCACTGTCCACTGCTGTCACTGCAAAAAATCCCAATGCAAAACTTCAACTTCTAATTAATAATACTTAATTACTCCTCGAAGAGACAGACAAGCCTTACCTTTACAAGAAGAAATCTTGAGCAAACGCTCGATGACTTTGCGATCAACAAGACTATCATCCACTGCCAGAACATGAACTCCCTCCTCTTCGTTATCTGAATTGGAATTGGGAGAGAGATCGAAGCCGTCCATCTTCTCCGACATCCAACGATTTGAAGCTATGCTGTTCGAACTCATATCCAGTTTACAATTAAGGGTGGATGGAAAAAACTGTCAATTTCCCTTTGGAGGAGCTGAGGAAGCAAGAACAGGGTTCTGTGCCTCTTGTGCCCTTTGCTTTTATATGCCTTGCCAGCCCTCCCTGTCTATGATACACTTGCCAATGGTGCCAACAATACTACTGTATGTGTAACAAGGATGACCAGGGGTATCACAGGTCGATTTACACTGTTAATTACTTAAAAAAAATCTAGATATTATTCATTTATACTTGTATCCATTATTTAAATATTATTTAACACACACACACATATATAACTAGCTTTTACGTATAAAGCAAATTATGTATGAGTAATTATTTAATATATCAATATCTACAAATAATTTTTATGGTAAATCTTATATTTACATGTACAATCCCTATATAACCTAATAATTTCTTATCATTTACAATTTAATTTAGTACATTTTGATTAAAAATAATAATACATTGACTTGGTGGGTTAAAGAAATATTTGAAAAATGATTTAGTAACATACAGCTAGTTTAATTATTTGATTTATCATCAGATATATTTGAAAATGATTTAGTAACTAAGTAAGATATAATTATATTATATTATTTTTTAGAAATAAAATATCTTCATATGATGATTACAAATCTTTGTTAGCATGATTTTGATGAGCAAAAAAATCTTGATTTTAAGTTAGTTTTTTAAAAATAATATTAATTATAAACTAAAGTAAAATAATGATATTTATTTATTGTTCCAAATATTGTAAGTCTTAGTAATATATATATATAACATATTTTTTGTTATTTTTTATTTTTTTATCCCTTATTGATTAAAAAAAAATACAAAGATATTTATTATATCTTATATATCATTAATAAACACATTTATATTTATAATATTTTTTTGTTTTTTTTTGTTCTGAATATTGTTCTTGTTTTTGTTATGTAATAATAACCAAACAATAACTTATAATTGAATAAAGAAAATTATATGCTATGCTAGTATAATTGTAAATTCAATGCTTACATGTCTCTTTCATTTGGTTGTTATTTTTTTAAAATTAATATACTTAATTAAAAATATTGGCAGAATAGCATAATTAGAATTTTTTTACAATTTTTTATTTTTTACCCCTCATCAATTAAACAAGATATATTTATTATATCTTGTATATCACTGTTAAACACATCTATATTTATGATATTTGTTTTGTTTTGTTTTGTCTCGTTTCAATTATCATTTTTTTTGTTATATAATAGTAACCAAACAATAACTTATAATTGAATAAAAAAACTTATATTCTATGCTCGTATAATTGTAAATGCAATGCCTACATGTCTCTTTCATTTTGTTGTTATTGTTTTTTTTTATCAACACTATTAATTAAAAATATTAGTGGAATAATATAATTGAAAAACTTTCTTGCGAAATAATATAATCTATACATGTTGCAATTGAAAAATGCAACTTTTATAGCTATACAAAATAGTGGCATACAATAAAAGATTTTAAATGAGCAAGAAAGATAAGATAAAAAAGAGTAAAAAAAAAAAAAAAAGATTTCAAAGACACATTGAAACTCCAATTACGACATCATCAATACTAACAAAAAAATTTTGATGAAATATATCCAACGATATTAAAAAAAGTCACCAACAATGATTTGAGTGGGGCACACTTGTTGTTAAAGATACGTGAGCAATTATTTATCTTTGAGCGGCAAGTGTTGTCTACTAGGGTCACCTTGGTATCATTAGATCAGTCTTGTCGAGATCTTTCTGATGACATTGTAATTAGAATTTCAATATGTTTTTGAGATTTTATTTTTTCTTCATTATTTCTCTCCTCTCTTTCTGTTTTTTTTAATTAGATATTTTTATTTTGAATATCGATAAGCTATAAAAATTATGTTTTTTTTTATTGTAATATATATACAAACCGTGCTGTTTGATTAATTTTTTTAATTGTATTATTTTTCAATATTTTCTAAAAAAATATGTAAAAGCCTAAAATAGCCTTGTTTTTGGTTTTTTCTCACTAAAAACCAAATCTTTAGTTTCTCTCTCCAAGAATTTTTGCGATCTGTCATTTTATTCGTACAAGTATATATATATATTTTTTCCCGCCACAACGCTCAAATTCACTTTGTTGAGATCTCCAAATCAACATGAAAGCTAAACCTATATATCTCGTGATAAAACACTCGAGCCGCGAGATATTGGCAAGTGTAGAGATGCGTGGGACGTAGGAAGTTGACCGAGGGGTCAGTCGAGGACCGCGCCGTCAATTCTGTATAGGGAAATGACCGACAACGAACCCTAATAACAAGGAATGCTTCTGCTCAAACATTATTACACTACGGAGCAGTTAATTTTGGAGTTTTTTTTTTTTAATCTAGAACTTAAAAAAAATAATACAGTACCAAAACAATAATCAAGAAAGCACACTGAAATAATTTACAATGATAAAATAAAAAATAAGAAAAATAAGAAAAGAAAAAAGAAGCATTCTATGTAAATATATCAAATCTATGAGAAAACACTACAAATATTATTGAAAAGATCTCGACGAGATAAATCTAACGACATAAAAAAATCATCAACGATGATCGGAGTGGCTCACACGAGCTGTCCAAATATGTCGGGGCTCATTTGCCTTCAAACGGCTCGTATGACACACTCTGGTCATTGTTGATAACATTTCTTGATGTCATTGGATTCATATCCTTGAGATCTTTTCAACAATATTGGTGATGTCATTATTAGAGTTTTGGTATGCCTTTGAGATCATTAAAAAAAATTTTCTCTCTCTCCCTTTCTTCACAAAAGCAAAAGGAAAAAAAAAGACTCTGGAAACACATCAAAGCTCCGATAATATTGACAAGATGAATCGAATGACGTAAAGAAAGGTCACAAATGTGATATCTATTTAAATTCAAGACTAACTGGTCAACTGGTTCGTAAAAAAATCACAAAACTGTCAAAATTGTTAAAACCAGGGTTCGAGGGTGAGGATTTTGAAATCTAAAGATCTGATGGTCAAAGTAGCTATTCCATAACTAATGTAAGGAAAATGACATTTGAAATTTTTTGTAAAAATTTAATCGTGATCTAACAATCAGATCAAAAGTTATGGTTTTTTTGAGTTACCATTTTGGTTTGGCGTGACTAGACCTCCTTCTAAGCCTAGACATGTCTCATTGGTCCATAAATGCATTTGTTAGGTCATTCACATAATCTGTTTAGGGCAGTCTTCTTCTAGTTATGATAAACTTACGCGACTCCTCAGAATTACCCGTGAAAACTATTGTGTGAATAATAGCTTCTTAAGATTTGAATTGGAGTCCGTTTTTTGAGTCTACAAGTTGGACAAAGATATATATTTTTACTATGAAACTTATTTGAAAGAAAAATTCATAAAATTATAGTTTTTGTATGAAACGGTTAACCAGTTATACAACTATATCCAACTAGGTGGCAATTGTCGCGATTAAAAATAGCAACATTTAGTAAATGTCGCATGTTATAAGCACGACAAAATAAAATCATTCTATTTCACTTTTTTTTTCAAATAATATTATTTTATCAACACTTTTAATTTACAATACTAATTTTTTTAAAAAAATGTTAATTTTACCATTCAGGAGCGTATAGTTAATCTTTTATCATATAATTCAATCATTCTGATATTTTTTCAATGATCACCACAATTTCAAATAAACTATATTCATTAATACATACTATTTATTCTCCTTATATAGCACAAAAAGTTACATTGTATTACTAATTATCTTTCAAGATTAAAGAAATTATAAAAACAAAATTAAAAAATATATAAAAATATTACATTTATCTAACTACAAAATATTAACTAATAAATTACATGCCACCCTATATAAACTAGAAAGTTATACATGAGTTTAATACTTTACAGTTTCATTAATTTACTAAGTTTTAGATCCCAATACATTAATCTAAAATGAAGTTGTATTATTACCTTAATTATAACAAAAAAGATCATAATAACAAATCACTTTCGACAACAATATTCATTGTTATCACTAGTCACTTTTTTCCCAGGTGAATAATTAATTTATATCAATATTAATACTCATGATATCATTAATTACCCTCACTTGGTAATTAATTCAAGCCGACAACGATATTCATCGCTATCATTAGTCACCTTTTCTCAAGTGAATAATCAAATTATGTAGATATCAATACCTATAATATCATTAATTACCCTCACTTGGTAATTAATCCATACCGACAACGATATTCATCATTATCATTAGTCACTTTTTTTTTTTCAAGTGACTAATCAATTTATGTTGATTCTCACATTGCTACTATTAATTTTCTACTTTTCTTTTATAGAATATTTTCTTTTATCATGAAAATCTCATTATGCCCGGTATTAATTTCGCTTATTTCATCAGTCTCCAAGTTCCTTGGACGACTAATCAGATTTCCTCCTTCCATATTCACTTCCTTTACCAAATTTCTACATAATATATTCCCTTGACATTTATTTAAGGTAAAACAATAAATAATAAAAAAGATAGAAAGAATTGTTAAATAATTTATTTTTGGCATGATGGTACCTACCTGTTGCACGTGAAGGTCCTGCACCACCTGTCCATGGTCTTCTTGTAGTGATGTCCCCTATAATACTATAAGCAATACTATCAATATTTCTATAAACACAATTAAGGATCCTATTTGTCCCCTCCCTTTTATCCAATAAGTCTTCAATAATTCCAAATGGATATCATTCCTATTCATATTTCTTATTATAAGTTTAATTATTCTTTTCTCATTAATTATCAATTATTTAATACTACAAAATAATTCACTATTTAATAGGTTTCATTGGCATTTATCCTATTTTCCCCTCCCAATTCCTACAATTAGTTGGCCTTAAAAGCCTTATCCCCCTATTTTTTTATTCATTAAACATTAAATTTCAACATAATTAGCTTAATTAAACCTATAGAACTCATCAATTATATAAAAAAAACCCGAATAAAATTCCCTCGTAAAGGGAATGAATTTTCCTTTAAATTTGTTTAATTTTTCTACGTACTCAATCTTTATTCATGCTTCTAACAAAAAGAAAATCCCTTACAATCATCACAACCACAAAAATCCATTTTTCCATAATACCAAAACATCACTTTAAACCTCAATATGCAAAAATTTTCAAAACTAAACACAATAAGACTTGTTAAACAACAAAGAATCAAAGGGAAATTTGGAAGTAAAATTAAGCTTTCTTTCATCTTTGCTTTCCTCTCTTTCTAACACAAGATTTTCTCCTCTAAGCCTTTAAATCCACTAAAATCACTCACTTTCCCTCTTTAACCACTCTCATGCCCTTTTGATTTTCTAAAACTACTACTTTAAAGAGATTCTTCAAGAAATATGAAGAAAAAAATCCCAAAACCCTAACTCCCTCTCTCATCCTTGCTACCGGCCTTAATGGGAGAAGAAGAAAGGTATTTATACCCCTTATTTTACCTATTTACAAATTGACCTCTAAGGATTTTAATGTTCTTTAATTTCCCCATCATTCTTTTAATAATTTTTAATGTTACACCAAAATTTTTTATTGTTTCATTCACTCCTTAATATCCATTTAGATTGTAACACCCCGACTTTCTCGTGTGTTTTTACTTAATTTTTATGACTGAGTATTTAGAAATTCGAGTAAATCTCCTTTTCTATATATGAGGAAAGTTTAAACCTTTCAACAATTTTATAAATGTACAAAATTTATTACAATTTTTGTTAAAATTACACCCACATTAACTTATAAGTTTTCTTTTTATGAAAATATAAATATTCTTTCTGTATAATACTAGGTAGCTTAATGACCTTAAGAAATGGATGTCCTCAAAGGAATTTACCTATAACATACATAAAATTACAAAATAAATCATATTAAACATTTGTGTACTAACATTTAATAGTTATATGATCAAAACCAATTTCATAAATTTCTCTTTAAGAAACATCTTATATAAATTTCCAACATCTTACATTTTTTATTATTCCTCGATGATTTTTCTTCCCATCATTTTATTTATCATACTATCATCCTTGCATCATGATAATTGTTTCATTTATAATCTAGTTTAACATGTCATTATACGATTTATTCCTTACAACTTTAAAATTGATTGATCTCATTCAAACACCTTCATACAATATTCCTTCTTACATCGAGGTTATTTCATAACTATTTCTACTTCATGAATATATTCAATTTTTATTAATATTATTACTTCACAACTCATGAAATTTACCCTACAATTTATTTCCTTAACAGATATAAATCACATGATCTTTTGCTTTCTCAATCATCTTTAATATTTATTGTAACTCGTTACATAATCATGTTTAATTCACATTGTTATTTAATTCAAAAAATATTTAATTCATGTCACCTATTTACTTCCCTAGCATTTATTTCATATAACACTCTTGTTATATTGAGAAATTTCCTCGAATTTATTCCAATTATTTCATGTTCACTTATATTATTTATGGTTTGTTACATAAACTTCCATTACTTCTATAGTTGCACGACGTGCTCAAATCATCTTTTTTTTTTTTCCGTTAAACTTTATCGGTAGGGCTAACTTAATATCTAATCATTAACCTGTCAACACAATCAAACTCATATTCACCTTGCTTCTTTACATGTTATTATTGTTGTCAATTGGTCAACCTAATAACTTATTAATTATTTTATATGCAACCTTAACCATTCAGATACAATTTTGCTTAATTATTTTTTAAAATAATTTAACATATACTCTATAAAAATTCCAGCGGAGTTTTCCTTATACTTGGACTCTACCAAGTTATCGACATCTTCATCAATATCTCAATCCAATACTACAATCATGATCCAATCATCCTGGACCTTGCTTTAGGTCAACACATTTCAAGAATGGCAAACAAATCAGTTTAACACCAACGATTTACAATATTTATATCACAAGATAGTAATATAGATATAGGCTCAGGGACTTTAGTGCGAGTGAAATCTGACAAATAAATTATTTTGCTATATTATAACATAATACATCCATGTGAGAATTAAAACTTATTCATGATCATTCAGCTCATTAGATGGATTTTGATAACAATTATAAGCTCATTATTTTCAACCCATGCGTAATTCATGCATATACTTTACGTTATAAGATAGGTTCAATATCGTGATAGTTAGACAAATTGAGGCCATTAGCCCTTTATCGGGCACTAGCCCCATTACTGAGTAATCTAGTTCCACCGTCCATTACCAGACACTAACTTCATTACCGGGTACCTAGTTCTGTAACGCCCCATGTAACAACCTGAACTAATTTACATAACATTCAATGTGTACATATTTTATTTAGATATATACATATTTTTGGATACAAAATTACATTTCAAAGCACAATATTCATTTCTTCCATTTACATAATTTGATTAAAAAAAAACACATATACATGATCTACTACTTGACACAATGTTACGAGGTACTTAAAAATTTATTTAATACCAAATAAAATCAATTTTATACACAATGATTATTTACTATTATATCTTCTATATATTTATCACATCAATTACTAAACATTTCATTTTTTATTTTACCCTTAACCTTACAAATCAATACAATTAGCATAATTTAAGGACATATCAATGTCCTTTATAGCCTAAACCAAACATTTATCTTATTACCAAATTAGTTTCTCTCATTGCCTATTTATTAGGGCATTAGTCTCATTAACTAAAATAACTAGTTTCTCCAATAGCCTATTAACCAAGGCACATCAGGGTAATTAGTTTGTTTAATAATTTAACATTTTCCAAATAAAATCAAGATACATTTAAAGAAAATTATTATTATTATTTAAATAATATTTTAGTTTTAGGGTATCAAAAACCTACACGATACTTTGGTCCCACGAACTCCCTCTATGAATGCCCCCCTAACATTTATGGGAGGTATCATGATTAGTTTACCAAAAACTTATTTCATGAAGTTTATACCATGCATCAATATTAACCATATATACTTTTCATAATTTCACACAACAAATTCAAATTGTAACATCCCTAATTTTTGGAACACCGTACACACTTGACATGCGCGCGCGCATGTATTCTCCATTAAGAAATTTCTATTGAAATTTTGAAAGAATTTCCCCTATATTTTGAACATCCCAAGTTATTGACAATAACTTGTATAATACTATATGGGCTTTCAAACTTTGATGCAACCATCCTGGATTAATCAAGCATCATAACATCATTACATAAAGCATGATTTCTCAACAATATGAAAGGCAATTACACCATATTATAATTACACCAAACATAATTTCTCAACAATATAATATGACAAATTAGAGAATTAAAAGAGTTAAGTAACTATATATCAATCCAAATTATTCAAGTGATTGTGAATAGTCATCCATATTTTTATATAGACTAAATTCAAATGTTAGGTTTACATATTTTATCTAAAATTCATTACAAACCCAAAAGAGCAAAATACACCTAGTCTATAAGAACATAGGTAGATAAAATAGGTTTACCTCGGTTGGGAAGATAAAGGCCCTGAAAAAATATATAGCAAACAATAATAAACTATTTATATTTTATTTTCCTCAATCCAATATTTACTTTATCAAACTAGTAAAAGACTACAACTAATGTGTTTCAGCATATCTTTCTCATAGTCTTCTTTTTTTCCCCTCGTAAAGCCATATCAATATCATCCTTTTATCTTCAGACTATAACTATTGATACCAGATGCCCTGATATCATTGGTCAAACTTAACCCAGGTCGACCATTCAATGTCGATATCGATTATAATACCAATATCATTAGTCATCACCAACTAGATGACTAATCAGGAGTATCACTAATAAAATATAGTGAATGTCTATACTAATGTAATCACATTAACATTATTAGCCTTCATTATCTGGGATGGCTAATCAAGTAATAGTTCATACCGACATCAATACAACCTCATTGATATTATTAGCCTCCAATACCTAAAGCGACTAATCAAGTCATCTTTAACATTTATCTTTTCACAGTATTGTCGGTATCAATGCAACCTCATTTATATCATTAACCTTTCAATTTTGGAACAACTAAGTAAATTTAATTAAATACAGATGTCAATATAGTTACATTGACATCATTAAACCGTATTACGCGAGATGACTAATCTTATCCACCTTTCTTCCTTTTTTTTTTTTGTCTCATTACCCTTTCACACTTTATATGCAAATTACACATATAATGAGTTTTCAATTTAGAAATACAAGTTATTCCTAAGTAAAACTAATAAGGTGTGTACACCTAACTATCGATCGTGACGTGTCTGCTCCTATTCCATGTTGGGGTCAAGCTACAGTGATATCCCCTGGCAACACAGGACCAATATATTACCAATCTTCTTAATAACTTGGGAACCTTAACTAACTTCTCATGTTATCAATACTTAACTTAGTACAACATCCTTATTCTAACTACACAAACACATTCCTTTGGATACCCATGATTCTCCATTATCTAATTAAAGTCCTTTATTTCTTGTTTCTTTCACCTTTTTTTTTTTTACATAGGAGATATAAATTTCATCCCCAAACCACATCCAAATATTTCTCTATCTCCTCCTCTTCCCGAGTAATTTTGGTTGAATCGGCCAATGTCATGGTTCATGGCATGCATGTTTTTTTTTTTTTTGGTTTTCCTTCCATAAAAATTGATTAAATTTATCATGGTCAAGTTCTTCTACTCTATTATAATCCAATATTATACAAAGTTAGGAATAATTTCATCATTCTTTGTCAATGACACCTTCCTTCTTTGGCCAAAACCCCTCTCCAATAAAGGTTATGAGATTTCTTTAAATCTTTGAGAAAAATTATCTTTATTTACACGTAAACACTTTCATTTATACATGTTAATAAGATATCTTAGTCAATTAACTTTAAAAAATCCATCCCTCGTATTATTTGAAGTGGCTGAAACTCGTGCATAAAGGGAGGATGTAAAATTTCTTCTAATTTCCTACAATCATATTAATAATCACCAATAAACACTAAGAACATCACTTAAATCATTCAAGATGCAAAAACCCTAATTTTCATAATGCACACAACACTAATCTAAATTCAATCCATGACAAAACTATAATCCACCATGATAAACATAATTCTTGCTTTTAAGTTACAAGAAATTTAAAGAAAATTCAAGTTTTCTTTACCTCTTCCTTTTAGTCTCCAAGAACTTCCTAAGCACTAAAACCCTTTTAACTTCACTTAAATTTGGTGTTTGATAACTTAAAACTTCCTCCTAACACTTCAATCTATCCATTTCCATGTGTTTTTGATGAAATTCTTCAAGTAAAGATGAAAAAATCCCTCTCCTTTCTCTTTTTATTTGGCAAGCCAACTTAGCTTTCCAAGAAAGCCAATAGACTTTTTATACCAACCTATTATCCTCCTAAATTACTCTAATGCCCTTTTTATTTAATTTGGATGTTTTTCATTCAATCGGGTATCCCGTTTTAGTAAACCAGTAGAATTAATTATACTAAGAATTATTTTATTTTAATTTAATTTAAAACCAGGGGCTTACATTCTCCCTTTTTAATAATAAATTTCATCTTTGAAATTTAAATTTATACCTGACTCCCTTTCCCAAATTTGTTCTTCTATTTTGAGACTTCTTCATAACACTTTTATTATGGGTACCTTTTTATTTCTCAATTATTTCTCACAATGGTCAAGGATTTACATTAGTTTAACCTCGAGTGTCAAGTCTTCCCTGACCTCTATTGGGACCGGTGGCAACACTCTAGAAGGATCCACCTTAGTTTTATGAGCAAAGACACATGAAAAACATCATGTATTTTGGAAAGATGTGGTGGTAACGCCAATCTATAGGTGACAAACCCTATTATTTTGGTGTTTTTGAAAAGCTCGATATACCTTGGTGCTAGTTTCCCTTTTATTCTGAATTGAATAGTATTCTTCAAATGTGCTACCTTGAAAAGCACTTTATTCCCCATTTGAAACTTCAAAGAACTCTTTTGATTATTAACATAACTTTTTTGTCTATTTTAGAGTGCCTTCATTTTTTATTTTATAGTTTTCACCCGTTTCATGGTGAATTGTACCCATTCAGACCCAAATGAGGCTCATGTCACCAACTTCATCCCATTAAACCAGAGTCTAACATTTTTTCCATATAAAGCTTCATAAGAAGCCATTCCTATGGTAGTCTGATAACTGTTATTATAAGTAAACTTTACCAAGGGCAAAAGGTCTGCCTAGTTACCCCCAAACTCTAGCACACATGTTTTACAGAGGTTTTCCAAGTTTTGGATGTTTCTCTCAGACTAACGATTTGTCTGAGGGTGGAAAATAGTGCTTAGGTTCAACTTGTTTCCCAAAGAACGTTATATGTTTAGCCATAACTTCGATATAAACCTTTAATATCAATCCAACACTATTGATATTGGCACTTCATGTCACCTTATCACTTTGTTTACATATAATTTTGCTAGTTTATCCATGAAATCCATCATCTTTATCAGTAGGAACAAAGTATATTTTTTAAACGGTCCACAACCACATATAGAACATAATTGCCTTTCTTTCCCTTTGGTGATCCAGACACAAAGTCCATGTTGATATCTTTCTATTTCCATTCTGGAATAAACAACGACTACAACTTCGTAGCAAGTTTCTAGTCTTCCACTTTTACTTGCTGATAACTTTCATATTTTGCCACAAACTCTGCTATTTCTCTTTTCATATTAGGCCACTAATAGAATTTCTTCAAGTCTTTATACATCTTGATACACCTGGGATACCCTACAAAATGGGATTCCTAAGCCTCCCTTAGTACTTCTTCTTTAAGGGTCTTATCACCAGACAAATATATAAGTCTACTACCCGTCATTTAAGATTTAAAAAGTTGTTTCGCCCCTTGATTTACCTCTTCCCTAACCTTCCTTACTTTCCCATCTAACAATTAAGCTTTAAATACATTATCCCGTAGTATACAACAAACTTTAATTTGTGTTAACAAAGACCCTTCAAACCTTAAACTCAATCACACACTCATATGTTTCATCTGAATTAGCTCTCTTCACTCTATATTACTCACTATAGCCTTTTTTTCTTTTTGACTCAAAGCATCTGTAACTACATTAGTTTTTCCTAGGTGTTAATTAATAACACAATCATAGTCTTTTATTAGTTCCACCCAACATATTTGTGACATATTCAATTCTTTTTTCAACATTAAATACTTCAAACTTTTATGATCAATGAAAATCTAAATCCAAGATCCATACATTGTTTCCATACCCGGAGTGCAAATACAACTGCTACAAGTTCTAAATCGTGTTCCAGATAATTCACTTCATGCGACTTTAATTTCCTTGATGCATAAAAAATCACTCTTCCATGCTATATTAACACATACCCAAACCCTTCTGGGAGGCGTTACTATAAATTATATCCCTAAGAGAAGGGTTAATATTGGAGCAAAAGTAAGCTTTTTCTTTAATTGCCAGAAGCTTTCCTCGTATTCTCTTGACCACTCAAATTTTACTTCCTTACGAGTCAAACAAGTCAAAGGGCATTATTGTAAAGAAGCCCTCTATAAATCTCCAATAATATCCTACTAGACGTAAAAAGCTACGGATCTCAGTTACATTAGCGGGTCTTTCCCATCTCAATATAACTTTCACTTTTATTGGATCCATAAATATCCCTTCGAATGATATAACATGCCCCAAAAGATTAATTCCTTTAACTAAAACTCGTATTTATCCAATTTAGCATACAATCGATTCTCCCTTTAAATTTGCAATACATTCCTAAAATGACGTCCATGCTCCATATAGGAACTTGAGTATACCAATATATCACCAATAAATACTATCATATACTAGTCTAAAAATGACTGAAACATTTGGTTTATCAGATCCATAAATATTGTTGGGGCATTAGTTAGCCCAAAAGGCATTATCAAAAACTCGTAATGCCCATAACGAGTTCAAAAAGATGTTTTTTGTACATCTTGTTCCTTGATCCGCAAGTGATGGTATCCTGATCTTAAATCTATCTCCGAGAATACCTTGGTCCCTTTTAATGGATCAAACAAATAATCTTTCTTGTTTACAAACAGTACTGGAGCTTTCCACGGTGAATTACTAGGCCGAATAAACCTTTTATCTAGCAACTCTTGAAGTTAAACCTTCAACTTGACCAACTCTGTAGGCACCATTCTATAGGGAGAATGTGCTATATGAGTGGTTCCTTGTAGTACTTTAATCGAAACTTCAATCTCTCAAACTAGAAACAATCCTGGTAATTCCTCTGGGAACACATTCAGATATTCTCTTACAACAAGGATATTACTCAACTTTATTCTACCCTCTTCCATTTCTTTCTTATGAGCTAAATAAATAGATAACCCTTTTTTTTATCATCTTCTCAGCTGTCATTACTGGAATCATGCAACTAGGTATCACCTTTCTTTTTCCATTAAATACTAATTTCTC
>Ga0325402_1002960_pt1 | contig 15138 bp, 11 predicted proteins | sample PopdelMetagenome_22_FD_207212 | JGI IMG/M metagenome (GOLD analysis project Ga0325402, IMG submission 207212) | Populus deltoides microbial communities from Bellville, Georgia, United States - Xylem-PdKOR-R3 | ecosystem: Host-associated > Plants > Phyllosphere > Stem > Wood/Secondary xylem... | reverse complement strand
TAGAGATGCTATTAATGTTGGGGGCATTTTACAGGTAGGTGGCTTACTTAGGGCTGGGCTGGCCCTGGTTTTGCCTAACTCAACTTGCAGGATTTCCTATCTTTTTACCAAGCAGCGACGTTAGCGATCTCCTTACATTTATTTAGCTCCTGCTTCTGCAAAATCCTACCTTCATGTTCTCTGTGGATTCTTATGTTGCATACCTTACATCGACAAGTGTTCTGATAATGCAGTCGAGAGTATGGTTGGATATTTGGTAAAACAAAATACGAAATTGATGCTTTTTTTTGTTGCATTCCTCTTCATGTTTCTGTAAAGTTAGAATATGATCAATTATTTTTACACAAAACATATCAAAATAATTGAAACTATTTTTGCACAGAATAATTTTGTCTCTTAAACTGTTTTGAAATTAATTAATTTTTATTGTTTCAAAATAATAAAGAAAATGAAACATGGTTTCTCTGTCTTTACTATTCTCCTATATTTATTTTTATCTTGAAACAATAATAAAGAATTATTGAAAGGATAAATAGAGTAAGTGAGCCTTAGATTTCGTTTAGCATTGTAGGATGGTCCGATTTGAGATTTTTTTAGGCTAACTATAACTTTAAGAGTAATTTGGTTTTCGTTACTTTGACTTATTTTTCATTTTACATTATGATAGAAAACTTAGAGTTTAAGAAAAATTATAATTTGATATTTTGTTTTTCAAACCGCAACCCTAAAAACTATCATAAAGCCAAATACACACTTATAAAGAGTCGGCGAAAAAGGTTTAAGCAATATATTGATGAAGGGTGGAGCGAGTGACGGATTACGATTTTGATAATTAAATCTGTTTTATGTATTTATTTAAAATTCTAGCATGCATGTAGATAACTTTATAATATGCTTTGTTTTAATGACATCATATATGAAAAGAAAAGATACATAACATTGTTATTAGAATGGAAAATGGAGAAGGTATAAGTAGATGAATATAAAATGATGAGTAATTGGATTATGGTGAAGAAGTTTCAAGATGGTTGGATAACAAATATGTATGTTCAATTGTGTTTTTGGTTGATGCCGACACTTGAAAATATCAATTTATAGAAGAGACTCTAACGAATTTTCGGTAGTCATGATAATAATAATAAGCTTATAGTGGTGTTAGGATAATTAAGGATAATGACACACACACACACACACACACTTATTTTTCAATGAATATGACATAAATTAAACCGAGGGTGTTACTTATAGGGATGATCCTTTGACCTATCTAGATCTCGATCCAAATTTGTGGTTAGAGACAGGATCGTTCAGTGGATTCGATAGAAATCGAGTGTTTAGACTCTCTATCACTACTACCAAGAACTTGTGGACGACTCGAGTGCTTCGACCATTGGATGCTCGCAATCAATTCCGAGCACTCAAACTTCAGAGTTCGCGGCGATGTTAGACCAATGAGTATAGGCTTGGATGGCCCATCTTAATGATAAATGTGAACAACTCACTACTGACTATGAAGAACTCTACCGATTAGTAATGAAGATGAGATCACAGATGGGTGGTTCATGTGCATCCTCTAATTGGCCCGACGACCTTGACAACGACCACCTCCTCCTCCATCGCCATCTCTATTTTATATTTATTGTATTTAAATGTATAAATGTTTAAATTTGTAATAAATATTTGATTTTTATATTAATTTATTTATATTAATTATTTTTCTACTTCTATTGAATGAGAAGGCGGGCTTAATCTAAGTTGAAGTACACATGTCAAGCTTTCCAGAAAAGTATTATGGGAAAAATCCGATCTCATTTGGATCTCGAATCAGCCCTGCAAACTCGGGCCAGAATCATTTTTGCAGCAGGATTCTCTGCTTTCACACTAGATATTCAAATGGGAATATATTAAGCTTCTGATATTGAAATCAGGAGATTCAAAAACTCAAATTCATCTACACATACAGGAATATAACTTTCATGAAGGACTCAAAGTCAGATAAAATCATTTTGAAGGAAAGAATTCGGATGCAATCTGGTTGGTCAAAATGGGTCTCCTGATTTGATTCGGAAACTGACAATACCGAATATCCCAATACGACTAAGAGTCTGATATAAGAATAGTGGGCCTTAGGACCCAATAAAGATTCAAATCAATCCTATAACATGTCATGAATGAAATAATATAGTTGGGATGGTTGGATATTGCAAGAAACCAAGTCAGAATCAAAGTCTAAATTGCAACAGAGTTGGTATTACAATAGAATTGTGACAACAACAGAATCAATTTTCAACATAAATTCTGAGAGATTTATCCAACCTTAAAGACCAGATAAAGAAGTAATGAATTTTGCATTATGAAGACCCCTAATTTGCCTAAAAATCCTGAAGATTTCGGCTACAAAGAAGGAGGATAAAGAGAGCAGAACACAACCGAAACATGGCCCAAAAAAAACATTCTTTTCTTCTCTGCTTTTGTCAATTTTCCAGCAATTATGAACTAAACTCCTGAATTTGGTTCAAGAGGGATACACACCATCCCCATCAGCACGTTGTGAGAAGTAACGTTATCATTGTAATTCTTTCAGATTCAAGTATTTATTTTTTCTTGTTCGGAATTATGCTATTGATTGTTATTCAAACTTATTGAATTGTTTTGAGATGATATGTATATGCTTTCTAATTTCTTTCAATTCATAATTGTTGTTAGGAACTAGAGTAAGAAGCAAAAGAATTAATTTTATTGCTACAACTCTCATCTTGATTTATTAGGGAAGAATATACTTAGTTAAAACAGTCAAGCTTTTGAATGTTTGCTTAGAATAAATACATAGATTTTTTTTTTCCTAAGACTACTGTTTAGTGAATGAAAATTGCTTTTAATATTATATTCGCTTGATGGTAATAAATTTCTTAGAGAACTTTTTCTAATTAATATACTCGTAATCTCATCGATTTCCTTCAGCTTTAAGGGATATCGAATTTATTTGCTTGACGTGAAAGGATATTTATTTTACTTCGATGATCAATAGATTTATAGGAATGGATGTATGGACCCTTGAACTGATTAAACGACATATTAATTTATTATTTTAAGAATTATTGTTTCTTGATTTTTTCATTCAAATCCCCAGTTCTTTCTCATTTCGGTATACTGTAAGAAGATTAAGCGAAATTTCCTTTGGATTCGACCTGGTTTTCACAATCATACTACAAATTTATTTTGTTTGTGATAGTTAAGTCAAAATTATATTTTGGTGGTTCCAACGACCGACCAATTACCGACGAGAGTTTTTCCGATGGATTGTTTCTGTCCGTGAGCCCGTCGATAACATACATACCAATGCACTATTAGTATAAATATTGACATAAAAATTTAAAAAATAAATGAAATTAGATCATACAAGAGTATTCTTTGCTGTGATTGCAAGGAGTTATGTTCCTTGTAGATTGTAGAAGAAAAAGTTACAAAAGTGAAAGTAGTTTACTTTGAATTTTAATTACAGATTCCTGGAACTTTTTGGGAATTGGAAGTTGAAACAGAGAAAAATGGAAAAGCTAAAGGTAGTTCAGCATGAAACTTGAGCAAGTCCTTCCAATGCTCTTAAAATCCTACTGAGTTTTTGCTAGGCCAAAAGGAATTTTTTATTGAAAAATAAAATAACATAACATAAAAGATAAGTATTGATTTCTTTGTTCGAAGGAAGACTAAACACTGACGGTTGAAGTTTGATACCACATTGTAATGATGGCAATGTTAGGTAGGTCAAATCAGCAGCACATGCCATTTGCTTTTCGAAGTGGGCAGCCAGAACTTTTAAAAAGAAGACGACTTTTATTTAACAAGAGCTATATGTGTTTGGTAGCGTGGTGGTGGAAAAGAAAAATAACCGTAACGCAGTAAGAGTTCCCACCGGTTGGACCAAAGCATCTTCTAGAATTTGGAAGACGTATGCTTCTAATTTATCAGCTTCTTGATCACTGCTTTCGTGGGCTCGCTGCGTCTTGAAATCCTAAACTATTATGTGGTTCAATCTATTTAGTCCTAGTTGTAGGAATGGGACTTGGCTATTCATATCATCTCTGAAAATGCCAGAGCTGATGCTGATGCTGATGCTTCAAAATGCTTGTATTTTTTTATAGATAATCCACTAAATTGTTTGTGATTTGCATGTAGTTCCGGTAATGGAAAGTTTTTCTTCTTCTCATCGATTGCATTCTATCTCTTTGTACTTTACCTGAATATTATCATTAAGAAGTGGACAAGAAAGAAACGTGCAAGTTTGTGCTCTTCAAATCAGCTTTATGGTCATAGGATCATATTCTTGATGGAAAGATGCAAATAAAAAAGAATAACTTAGAAAAGATGGTTATGCAAATCATATTTCTGGGTCAATGAGAATGCAATCCTGCCCTCTCATATTGCTGTAGAAGGGACAGACAACCACTCAAATAGAAACACCATTCTAACCTATATATGCTCTTGTAAGTGCACCAATACCAAATAATTGGTAGGAGATTAGATGAATGGCCTACGCACTCGTCGTTAACCATAAATGAGGATTTAGTTGTCTGTTCCCTGCTCAACAATTTTCATTTTAGGTTATATCTGAAATAGTTCAGGTTTCTGGAAGTATTATTAGCAATACATCATTTTCAAATATGAGCTATAAGAGCCTTCCAACACTGGAAGCAGAAGGAAATCTCATGGATAGCTTTATCTTTAGATGATGACATGATAATGATTTACTTCAGAATGTTGGAGTTTTATACAAAGAAAAAAATGCAGAATACTCACACACAATCTCTCTGAACTCTATGTTCATTAATGGCTTACATGAAACAAAGTAAAATACGTAGTATTTATAGGCTTCAATGAAAAATTCCAGTTGCTATGACTTCAAGCTTTTTCTACAAATGATAAAAAGTATTAGCTTTAAGAGGCTTTGTGAAAATAACAGTAAAATTGCTCACTTGTTTTCACATGAATTAGTCTAAGTTGTTTTTTCTTCGCATGCGCGCTCTCTTATGAAATAACAAACACAAGAAGCAACTGCAACATAATCTGTTTCACAAGTTGAAAGTGCAACAATTAATAGATTGTTTCTTAAAAGACTATGTAAATGCTGCTTCAATTCATCTAAACAAAATACAAAGCCAATCATCACAATTTCTAGCACAATTACTATCACTATAACCAGCAAGTTCAAGGTTTCATGAAGATGGATAAAACAAACCATAACTAGATATTAACAAATTGTAAAATCCTTTTGGCTGCCTACAAGTGAGAAATTCTCAGACTTCCCATGTATCTACTAACCAAACCAGTATCAAGACTCTTGTAATAAGTTGGATTCACCAATGCCTGCTTTTTCTTTAGTCAACTTGGTGCCACTATCAGTTGGAGTATCAATTGATTCAGATGACAATCTTCCATAGTAAACTTTTTTAAAATCTCTACTAAATATTTTTTTTTGAGATGAAAATTCCACAACTACTTTGCTTTACTTCAGTTCCTAAACAAATACACCATGAATCCCAAATATTTTGTTTCAAACTTCTTTACCATAGATTACTTAAACTCTTTAATCATGAAATGATTATTGTCTATAAATATTAAATCATCTATATATGACAAATAAACAAAACATCTTTTCAAGAGTAAGTTTTCATATATAAAACATTCTCATATGAACACTTAAGAAACCATTCTGATTAAAATAAGCATTAATTTTAAAATTTTATGCTCGTGGTGCTTATTTGAGCCTGTAAAGTGCTTTATTTAGCTTAGATATAGTTTGTTCTTGCCCTTCAACATTGAACCCAGGTGGTTGCTTTATATATACTTTTTTTTATGAAATCCATTAGTGATGGAGCCATGATTTTTTAAATGAGGGGGCAAATTACTAATAAATATTTGATATTATATATTATACATACATGTGTTATATATAGAAATTAATTTGAAATATATATACCAACTCAAGTCAAGCAAAATTAATTTAAGAATACTTTTAAAATGAAAAAAATTACATTATAATCGTTCTCCTTGAGATTTTATATTTTAAAACTGCTTCATAATTATTTTATTTTTAATCTCATTAAAAATATTTTTCTCAATATATACAACAAACTTTCATTCATCTATTTCTAAATCTTCCAAGGACTAGGAAAGTTCTTGTCACAAATTGATGTTGTTCTTATTGACTTGTTGTTTTATACAAGAGAATTAAACATAAATATTTAATGTTTTCTTTTTAATTTATTTATTATATCCCTAATTTTTTTTAGTTGTCCTATACTTCATTTTTAATCATTAGTAAATTCATTATCATCATTTTCATATGAAATTCATAATAAAATGCTTATCAATTCATCAAAACTTATTCAATTCATATCCATTAGCATGTACTATTACCCATACACATATTAATTCAACAAACCCATAAAATATTATAAACCCTAACATTTTCAATAACTAATTATAAAGAAATAAAACTAAAATTAGATAATGAAACAAATAGAAAAGATGAAAGAAACTTTCCTAAAGCATAAGCGATTACTTGCTTAACTAATTAATAGCTTAGGACTTGAAGATAAATTTTGTAAAAGGAAGAGAGCCAGGAACAATAGTGAAAAAAGAACGAAGAGCTTGGATCAATTAGTAGCTAATAAAAAAAATTAACCCTGTAAAGCTATTATATTTATATTTTAATATAAAAAATTGGTTAAAGATGACTTTACTTGCAGTTTTTTATAAGCAGAGAGAGTTATATTTTTATCCTACTTGGGCTTATGCGATCCCAGCTGCTATTCTTAAAGTTCCACTTTCTTTAATGGAAGCTTTTGTTTGGACAACCCTTACTATGTCATTGATTACAACCCTGAGTTTGGAAGGTGAACATCAGATGCAGAGTGAAAATTATCAGCAGATAAAATGTAGAATGACTACTAATTGGGAGAGGGGGCAATTGCCCCCCTTACCCCTACGTGGCTCTACCAGTGACATCCATTAAGAGAGATTTAGTTTACATCAATATGGAGAAAGTTCCACTTTTTCTAACTTGTTAATAAGATTAACCATCTCATTATTATAAGTTGAGCCACCATTACAAACACTTCTTTATAATTTACTTCGTATTGTTGCTTGTAGTCTTTTGTCACTAACCTAGCCTTGTGTTTTTCTACCTCACCTTGTATATTTCCTTTTGTTTTGAACACCTATTCGACACCAATTTATTTGTGTCCTTGAGGAAGTGTAAACAACTCCCAAGTATTATTAATGTTAATGGCATTTATTTTATCTTCCACTTAGCTTCTAGAGGAGCTTTTTCAAATATCAATAGATCATAATTTGCAAAAAGACATAGCATGCTAAAATCATCAAAGTCAATTCTTTGTGTGCCATCATATATATCTCTTGAATGCCATATATATCTCTTGAATGCTCTTTGTCTTTCTTGGAGCTGAACTAGAGGAGTTATATGGTCCTGGCTGCATTTCAACTTGAGAAGATGATGTTGGCACAATCTGATTTTCTTTTTCATTTTTTCCTCTTGTTCTTTTTCTAAAAGAAGTTGTTGCAGCCACCTTTCATTACTTCAATTCTATATTTTCTCTTCATTAAACTGAACATCTGTTGATATCATCACTTTCTTAGTGATGGAATTATAAAACTTGTAGCCACAATAATTATCTCTATACCTTAGTAGGATTTTTTTACCAAGCTTAGTCCTCTTTTCTTCTTGTATTTTGGCACATGCATCATTGCCAAAAACTCTCAAGTGATCAATGTTTGGTTTATGCAAACCCCATGCTTCTTTAGGTATGATATTGCAAAGATATTTTGTAGTAAACCTGTTCAACAAATATTTAGCACAATCAACAACATCTCCCCATAATTCTTTAAGACATTTGTTTTTTCCAATATACATCTAACCTTATTAAGAATGATTTTATTCTTCCTTTCATACACCCTATTCTATTATAATGTTTGAGGCATGGTTAGTTGATGAACAATGTTATTTTCTTTATAAAAGTTATCAAACTCATATGAGATATATTCCTCACCTCTATCAATTTTCAAACACTTTAAATGACAATCACTTTGCTTTTAAATAAGGATTTTAAACTATTTAAATATATTTTAAAATGCATTTTTTTCTTTCATTAAGTAAACCTAAGTTTTACCAATATAATCATTTATAAGGGTAAGAAAATATCTACTACCACCAACCGATATAGGCTTGAGAGGACCACACACATCTGAGTGTACTAAATTGGGAGGCTGAGCTGCTCTTGAACTCCTCCTTAGAAAAGACATTTTTTGCTGTTTTTTCATGACACATATCTCACAAAAGCAATTTAGATGATTAATCTTTGACAAACTTATCACTATATTGTTTTTTTATAATAACTTTAAAGCACCAAAGTTTAAATGTCCATAGGGAAGATGCTAAATGGTGTATTCATCACCAATAATTTCTTTGAAGCAGTTCGATTGGTAAATATTCAAGTTCAATGGGAACATTCTATTCTTAGCCATTCTTACTTACATGATCAAAACATTATTATTATTATCATATATATAAAAGGACATGTTCTTTATCAGTGCAGCAAAGCCTTTTTCAAGGAATTGAGGCTCAAGATATTATTTTTCATTTTAGAAACATGATAAACATTAGAGATTTGTCGATGCTCATCATTTTTAAGTTGAAGAAGAATTTTACCTTTGCCTTTAACTAGTCTTTGTTATAAACCACCAAAGGTGATGTTGTCGTTGTGTTCTTCATCAAGCTCAATAAGAACTTCTTTCATATTACATATGTTATTTAATACTCTTGTAACAAAATACCAAGTGCTTGGATTGCATGACTCAAAATTTTCATAAGTAACAACTATTTCCCTCGATATTCACCGATGAAAAATTTATATTGGTGACTACTGGAGGAATTATAGCTGGGAATGAAGGAATGAAAAAAAATTATTATGTCATTATTATAGACAGAATTATTAAGGAAATATGCTCGTTGGTAATACTTATTGGTGAATCTGTCAGTAATATTTAAATTATAACCTGACAACTAACCTCCCCTCCCCTATTTCTTATTCTTTCCTTTTATTCTGTAGAAAATAACACACAACATTCCTTTATTTTTTTTATAAATCAAGCTCTTATCATCACAAATCTGGCCACACTAATACTCAGTTTGTCAGTATCCCTATTTTGGTTCAATTTTTTTTAAAGATTCACAACATCAAGCAAAAATATCCTGTTTTATTTTGTTACCCATTTTTAAAATGTTATTTTTTGGCATCTTTATATAGTATATGTAGTTTGTTTGTGTGTGCACTTTTTTTTTAACTTTTTCCTATAGAAATTTGTTGTGTGAATATATGATTTATACATGTTAGGGTTTGTTTGAGATTTTAAAAAATTATATTTGTTTTTTTATTTGATGAAATTGAGTTTAATTTTGTAACTTAGGTGTTTTATAATGAAATAAATAATGACTTATTTACTAGACACATTTTATATTTTATCAATTTTATTGTTAAGTTGAAAATTTTGATAAATTTAGAGGAATTTAAATTTTTAAAGAAAATTGATAATGATTTAAGGATATTATTAAAATAAATTGAAAAAATTTGAGTTAAAGCATTGATAGCTAATTAGTTGGGTACCAATAATTTTTTTAGTTCACTATATATATATATATATATATATATAGGTTTCATATAAATCATTAATGATTGTTCTTGGATGTATCGAGTTTCACCCGAAGGGTTGTGCAAGATATATTATTGTAATGAGGTTAAGGGTTTTTATTAATTATACACTATCTAATATGAAAAATATTAGTGGATGTGCTATTAGATGTCTATGCAAGAGGTATAAAAATAAAAAGTCTCAATTTTGTTGTTACGATGCATCTTCTATAAAAAAGATTCATGGAAAAATATTTGTGTTGGTTTGCACTTGAAGAACCATATGTTCCTTACAAAACTATAATAGAAAGGAAGGTTGAGTCAACTTTTAGTTCTAACAACATACATGAAGTTGTAGATAATAATAGTAATCGTTATAGAAATATGATTATGGATAGAATGAAAATAAATTAGTGTGATGCAATTGAATGTTCAATCATAGATGAAGAACTAAATGCAAAAACAACCAGGTTTTTTAATCTTTTAAAAAATTCCTACGAACCATTATGAGATGAGTATATAAACCACAATAAGTTATCATATATTTAAAGTTTTTATTGGAGCGACCATCTCTAATGCAACTTGAGCCACAATTTCTAATGCAGCTTCATCATGCCCTCGATAAATCATAAACAACACTTTGTTATCTCTCTTTTTAGATTTTTAAGAATTGTCATTTCAACATTACTCGAGGCTGTTTTTGCTTTTGTAGATTCTAGTTCAATATACCCATCTTTAATCAATTCCCACAAGCATAAATAGCCTAAAAGAATTTTAAATTATATAAATAATAGGTCATATTTTTTGTTTTGTGAGACGGAGAATTTGAAATTAAAACTGATTGTTGCTGATGCTACCACTGAAAGTCATTACTTATCCAAGTTTTGATACCAAATTTGTTGAAGTTTTATAAAAAAGAAAAGTGGCAGAATCCTCACACACAATGTCTTTGAACACGATGCTTATTAATAATGGCTTACATCAAATAATGCATAATGCATAATATTTATAGGCTTTAATGGAAAATTCTAGTGAAGAACTTTTACAAACCTCAAAAGTGCTAGTTTGAATGTGTTTCAAATCCCATGTAAGTACTTTGTATCAAGTACTCTTGCTAATATTCATAAAACAACTTTAATGCTCAACTCAAAAATGATTTACTGGTTGTTCTGCATGGTTATTTCATGGATATAGCTGGTATGATTCTTTTTCTTTGTAAATGATCAGATGTTGAACTTGTAGCTTCTGTGATAATGCGCTTTATCACAACCTAGATCAGGTCTCTGACTTGATCATTCCTTACCTACTAAAAGTTAAAAATTTCTTTGTGAAAAAATCGAACTTGAGGAAGTTGGAGCTTATCATAATTTAGATAATTTGTCCACCGGTGAAGTAGGCTCTACAGGGTAAAGCTTGATTGAAAAACAAAAATTGTCACAAAAGGGAAACGTGTCTCCTTGTAGTTCAGACTGTGCTATGCAACAACCAAAATGGAGCACTGAAGTCACACACATCATACATCACACATGTCGAGCTGTTTAAGCGTATGACACGATAGAGACATGCCATATTATTTAGTTAGATGACAAGCTGTTTGCTAATGAGATTAGCACAGACTTGCACTTTTCTTTCTTTAGATTGTCCACGGCCCTCCTTTCGTGACTGTGAAATCAACCAAAAAGGGAATTACCTAATAAGTTTACTAAGAAATAGGTGGATATCCATTGGCCAATATAAAGTTATATGTGCCTCCTGCGGAATAGATTATGGGAGGTTGATGTAGCTAGTTCCTAAAATGCTTTGGAGGCATTTTCTTGTGACAAAAAGAAGAGGGATAATACTTGTAGATGATATCATGATGCTAGACTATATACCATTTCTAAAGAAAGAGCTTGCATAAACCTACTTCGTTTTGTTTTTTGAAAGAGTGGTTACCTTCTTTCAATATGATTATGCGGGTATTAGAATCAGAATAGGATTTGTTGTTATGGTTTGACACGAAAAAATATATGAGATCAACAAAAGCTAGCTGCATATGAATAACCCTCAAAGAAAGATAGCATCTTTGAAAGCTGATAATATTGCTTCTGTTGATGATTGCTGGATGGAACAAAGAATATCAAAGGAAATTGAAGAAAAAACGTACAAACTGCATACCTAAGAGATGATCTCCATCTCATTATTCAACTTAAAAATAAAGTTGGAATCCAAGTCATTATTCAACAACCAACTTGGTTCTTCCGTTCACCACCTAGAGTTCATTATCATCAGGCTCAATATTCACAAGCTGACAAGGTTCGCCACAAAAATCCATCTTTCTACTTTGTGATGATGAGATTCTTAAAAACATTTGCCTTTTTGTATATTTTAGAGGCACCACCAATTTGGAATAGGAATATATACTACAATGTCTTTCCACCTTGTCACAAAAGTGACAAGATCACTGACTAGCAAGAACATGGTCAATCTGCACAAGGATATGCACGTGCTATGACCTGATTTAACCTTTCTACATTCATGCTGTAGACTTTGTAACAGTAGTCTAATTTCAAATCATCAACTAGCCTTAAGGATAATGATGCTAGCCCTAGATTCCTACTGGTTAATACTTCTTTAAGCCAACTGCTGAAATTCCTCTTAATTCTCTTCTAAGAAGGATAATGTTATACAGCAAGAGGCTATTTGCTGTCCTTATATTGCAGAAACTGTAGAGACAGTAACCAGATTTTTGGGTGGTCTTTTTTTTTTTTTTTTATAATATTTGCCACTTCTAATTGCATAGACAAGTCAATCATTCATCAATTACATTCTTTAATTCACTGAAATTGTATTAAAATTTGTTTGGTGATTTTGCCATTGCTCCTGGGATATTCTTGGCTAGGATCAGTATTATAAACATGCTGTGAATGTTCCTAGTATGCTATCATTTGATTTCCCCCCTTCCTAATTCTAGTGTGATCAAGGGAGGGACTCGAACTTTAGATTTTCCCTCTGTCCCATGCTTTTCAAAGTTCAGTACTATACTACTGCTGTCAGTTGAAATAATAGTTAAGCACCTTCCTTGTAAATTCTAGGTTAACTGTTGCTGCTGACAACAGATTAAACTAAGAAGCAAAAGACAAATTAATAAGTTTGGGGATTAGAACCAAGCAAGATCATGGATTTATGTATGCAATAAGAAAGAGGATATGAGAAAGCAAAGATATGAGTGGATGCATATACAAATATGGTTAAGAGTCCAATCAAAACTCTTTGAATATCTTCCAAATTCTCACCCTTTAGTTCAACCACTATCTTTTAATTTTTTTTTATTCTCTTTGATTTATTTCCTTATTGAAAGACTTTAAACACGAGCAAACTTTGACTACTCTTTCTAAAGAATCAAGAACACAGAAAATTATTTCATTTCAGCAATGACTCAGAAAGTTCATGCTTATCTCCATGCTTCTTAGAGGTAGGGATATATAACAATATCCATGATCAAGAATAGATACGCACAAGTTCAACTGAGGTTGTAGAAATATGAGAATTTTGTTGATTAATTGTTGTGAATATAATGAGAAAAATATGAAAAGAATCCATAGAATATATCTATCTTTCTATATCATTTCATATCATATCATATCATATCAAATGTAACAATAAATCATAATCAAATTCTAAATAAAATCCATTAAATATTCAATTTGGAGATTGAAATGACATATGGATTGTTAGATTGGGATGAATCCATTATTTAATATATGTGATATGTCTATGTAGATGTGCAATTTAATAAAATCCACTACTAGATTTAATAGTTTTACTGACAGAAATTTTTGTTAGTATTTACATTAATATTTTATTTATGATTATTTTACTGATGGAATCATGGATGGAAACCATCCGTCAGAATCACTAACATTTCGTCTGTAATTTCTGGTCTATCGGTAAGTCCATCGTCAATAAATTTACAGATGGATTTATAGATAGATCATGCGCGCCAAAAAAAAAACCTATTTCAATCCAATAATAATTCCCTTGGTGAGTTGCAGTGGTATTTGCAATAATTCTTTTTAAACTCTCTGGAATATACTGATGAAAAATTTCATTGGAGATTTAACAGTTGCAGGGGGATTTGCTGTAATTTTTTTCCAACTCTCTAGAATATACTGACGAAATTATTTCATTGGTAACCTTGTCAGTAATAATTTAAAAATATATATATTTTTAAAAATCTATTGAACATAAATAGAAAATAATTTTAAAAAATAAATTTATATAAAATTCAAGTATTTAAAAATCAATTACCTTAATATAAAAACCAAATATTTATTACATATTTATACATTCAAATACAATAAAACTAGAATAGAGGCGGCGCTGGAGAAGAAAGAGGAGGCTGGTTGTCTTTGGGACTGTGAGGCCAATAAAGGGGTGTATATGTACCACTCATCTGTGATCTCATATCCATGACCATTCGATAGAGTTATTCATAATTCGTAAAGAATTGTTCATATTTTTCATTGAGATGAGTTGTACATTCTTGCACTCCTTGATCTAACAAGGCCGTGAACTTCGGAGACTGAGTGCTCAGTACCAATTGCGAGCACCCAATGGTTGAAACACTATGGGCCATCTACAAGTTCTCGGCCGTAGTGTTAGAGAGTTTGTACACCCGATTTCTATCGGCTCCACTAGACAATTCTGTCTCCAACCACAAATCCGGATCAAAATCCGGGTGGGTTGAAGGGTCGTTCCCGTATCGCTCCTTCAACAGGGTGTTATATGTCTCATGTAAATAAGAAAATAAAACCATCAAATTCAAGTAAATAATAATTTAAGAAAAAAAATGATTAAAACTAATGTACCACAAAGTGTTGAGCTCAGCTGTCGATGAGCTGTTGCACCTCTTTTTGATAGGCATCACTTCGCATGTGCGTTTCCACAAAAAAGCTCAATTGGGCTTGACTTGCGTTCAAGAGTCGTAGCATGCAAAATGAAAATGTTGTCAGCTAAATATATTTATAAATAACAACAAATAACAAAAATAGATGTAATTAAAATAAATCTTACCATCCGCTTCGCAAGCGAAATGAACAGAATGAAGCCGCCAGTGTGAGTGGTAACGAAACCGTGAATTTGCCAGCTTTGATTCCCTCGGTATGTACCGACGACATATTCCTGTTGGTGGTTACCGAAATATTTAGTAATAGAAAAATTGGTCGGTAAACGTAATCGTAATATACCGATGAAAAATATCTGTTGGTGTTTCCATTTATATTCATCAATTTTTTGATAATGATAAAAAAAACCCACAAATGAAAAGCACACAAAAACACAAATTAATTAATTAAAATTCAAAAAATTACAAAAAATAAAGAAATATATGAATTGCTAAAGATTGTGTTAAACAAATAAAAGTATTATTATAGAATGTATAGCATGTATATCT
>Ga0325402_1002959_pt1 | contig 15139 bp, 8 predicted proteins | sample PopdelMetagenome_22_FD_207212 | JGI IMG/M metagenome (GOLD analysis project Ga0325402, IMG submission 207212) | Populus deltoides microbial communities from Bellville, Georgia, United States - Xylem-PdKOR-R3 | ecosystem: Host-associated > Plants > Phyllosphere > Stem > Wood/Secondary xylem... | reverse complement strand
ATTATTATTATTATTATTATTATGATCATCATCATCACCAAAATTATTACTATCATTAATATTATTATTACAACTATTAATATTATCATTATTATTATTACCATTATTATCACTATTAGTAGTGGTAGTAGCATCATTGTTACTACTACTACAACTACTATTACTCTTATTATTATCACTAATTTTTTTTTATTATTATCAACAATAATATTATTATCTTTATCATTATTTTTATTATTATTATCACTACCACAACCACCATCACGACTATTATTTTTTAATTAGCATCATCATCATCATCATCATTATTATTGTTGTTATTAATATTACTATCACTATTAACATCATCATCATCATTGAGAAAATAAAAACCATGAACTGAACAGTATAAAAATATCACCACCACCACCACTATTATTATTATTATTATTATTATTTATTTATTAGCATCACACCACCACCACCACCACCATTACTATCACTACTACTACTATTACTAAAAAAATAAAAGCCATTAACTTGATTTGATGGATGGAATTGAAAAATATAAAAATGTTTACAAAAGGACAAGAAAAACAATAAAAAATCAAAAGAAGAGGGACTAAATTGGAATCATTATTATCATTGAAAAAACAAAAACTATAAAGGATAAAATTGAAAGCCATAAAAAATTTGACAAAAAGGCAAATGACAAAAATAAGAAATTAAAAGTAGAAAGACTAAATCGAAAAAATTATCTATACAAATTAAAAAGCAAGGGTTTAATTGAAAAAAAAAACCATTAACAAAGGGGAAAATTAAAAAAAATACAGAAATGAAGACTAAAAAGATCAAATTTGAAATATCAATAACAATGAGGACCATAATGTATTTATTCGGATAGGAGAAAGAAATGAAGGGGGAAAAAAGAAAGGGTCATCAGCGTTAAACAATCAACATATGGACACCACGTGCCACTCCAAATGGAAAAGGAGATGACGAGGAATAACATGAGATGATGGGCGCTCATTTTTTAGCACTAGAAGCCAAAATATGCGGGCGACTCTAATGTGTTGACGTGTGAACTAAATGCGCCAGTGACTTTTCCAATTTAAAAATATTGTTTTAATGGTCAATTACGTAACTACCTTGACCAAACTAAAAATTAACAACACAAAACCGAGGCTGACAAACCATAATACCCCTAACCTCAATGAATTGAATTTCTTGAATCAAAGGGTACATGCATAATTCTACTGTGTATAAAAAACACAAATATCGAAATACCCTTGCCCGAAACACTTTATTGTTTTACACTTAGGGGTATTTTAGTTCTTTAACTATTTATAAATATATTAAAACGACTAAAATCCCCTTAAATAAATCCATAATGCTTAAGGTACCGTACGAAAAGACAAAAAAGATACCCTTGGTTTAAAGACAAGCAAATTTTCATGTGAATGACATAAAAAGTCACCATATTGTAGTGGTGACTAGGAAAATATGAGGAGGATATAGTGAATCTCTCATCTATTTTAGTATATTTGTTATATTAATTTTGACCGACATGTCTGAGAATACAAAACAAAAAACAAAAAAAGTTTCTAATTATAAAACTCTTCAATTTGTTTTCAAGTCTTAGCCATGCTACCCCCTAAAAAAAAGTTCATTTAAGAAATTATTGATACCTGTTGACTTTCAAATACATAATTAGAAATGACGGTTTTACACCTTTCTATAAAATTTCAAGTCTTCAACAATCCCAAGATGGGTGGTTGATTAATTAAATAAATTTTCTAATATATATATATATATATATAAACAGTGAAAAGCCACACATTTTTTCATCTTGATTCTTGAAATTTTAAAAACATTTAGGATTTTTTTTATTTCAATTTCATTGTCCAAAATTAGGTTTACAAGGTAACGAGCTTTATAATTTATTTTAATTTCTTTTCTATAGAGTTTTCTGGTCTATGACCTAGGTTGCGAGTTTTACGGGTTAATAGTGTTAACTCGGGTCTTTTTTTGTCCCTTTTCTAATTAGTTTTTTTTCTCGATTCTATTTTTTAATATTGAATTGATTAAGAATTGAATTTTATTATTATTATTTTATTTTTTTCCTATGATGTTATCATAATCTTATGACCCAGGTAGCGAGTTTTGTTAGTTAGCCATGTTGATTTGGGTTTTTGTTGTCCTTTTTTAATTGAATACTTTTTTTTTTCTATTTCATTCTTTAGCATTGGATTGATTGGAAATTTATATTTTGTTTTATTTTTCTTTCTATGGAGTTATCCTAATATCATAACCCAGGTTTTATAAGTTAACTCTGGTTGACTTGGGTTATTTTTTCTATTTTTTCAATTTTATTTTCATTTCAATTCAACAATTTTGAGTTGATTTGGAATTGGGCTTTATAATTGTTTTTCTATAAGATTTCTATGGGGTTATCACAGTCTTATGACTCGGTTTGAGGGTTAGGCCGATTGAGTTGATTATTTTTTCTTATCATTTTTAGTTGATTATTTTTTCAATTTCATCCTTCAATATTGGGTTGATTAAGAATTAGAATTTATAATTTGTTTAGGTTTACGTTCTATAAGGTTATCCGGGTCTTATGACTCGAGCCATAAGTTTGATTAAATTTTTATGTTATTATTTTAATTTTATCCTTTAATATTGGATTGATTAGGAATTAAGCTTCATAATTTTTTTTCTTTTACGTGGGGTTATCATTATCTTATGACTTAGGTTTGATATGATAATCAAGGTTGAATCTGCTCATTTTTTAGTTGGATTTTGTTTTCAATTTCATCTTCAATATTGGGTTGATTGAGAATTGAGTTTAATAAAAAAAAAAACCATTATGTGCTTTCTATAGGGTTATAAAGGTTTCATGACCTGAGTAATGAATTTGGTAGGTTAACCCAAGTTGATCCGAGTCAATATAATATGTTGTTTCAATATTTAAAAAAACATGTTGTCTTTAAGTCGAACTATATTTTTATCACTTATTTAAGTTGTTTTTAGACTTATAAAGTTGATTAGGTTACATCAAATTAATTCCCATATAGCTTAATTTTTTGTTTGCTAAAATACACATCAATAACACTTTGATATTTTTTTATGTTCAAAATTTTTTTTGATCTGTCTCGCAACATAACACTATTAATAATCTAGTTAACTTCTTTATAGACTTGAATTCGGATACATCCATAAATTGTTTATCCATAGAAACTTCAATAACAAAATGAATTTTTAAGTATAACCTTTGTCATGATATTTCAATAACAAAATGAATTTCTAAGTATGTCTAATTGGACGTGCACCCTACGATTTGTTTTATCTCTTTTTTCCTAAGAGCAAGAAATAAAACTTAAGAACTATCTCTTAAATGGCATCACAATGTCATTACATATGCTAATTTTGAAACAAACAATGTTTATGGCCCTACCCATGTATGGAGGCGAATCACCATTTACTTATTTTCCCATTCAGTTATGATGACTATGATAAGAATAAACTAATTGGTCTAAGTATTTTACTGTTTATTCAAATTTTTTTAATCTTTTCATTTTTTTTGTCTTTCACTTTTTTTATCCACTATAATGTTGTGTTTACTTAAGATTAAGCTCTATGATTTGATTCGGTTAACTTGATATGAGATTCTTGCAGTTTCAAAAAATAGCTCAATGATATATTGGCATTAGATTTTGCAAACATGAGTTTTTTTTTTTTGTTTTATAAAGGATTAAAACTTGAGGGGAAATAATTAAAATTAAGAAGAAAATGCATCCGTAGTCTTTGATAGAGAAGAAATAGGCGTGGAAACCAAGAGGTTGAAGAGAGAACAAAAAGATACGTAAGAGAAGAAACATGTGTTGTCAAAGCCATATCTAAGCTCTATCTCTACCACACATCGCCTTAGGAAAAAGTCCACACTGAGGCAATTTCAACGGCAAAAAAAAAAAAATCATCATATTGTTGGGTTCCAAAATATCATACATACAACGGAAACAATAAAACAAAATTATTCAGAAATCCCTAGGATCCCATTAGACAGATCTAGAGTTGTTTATAGATTTATTACCTGAACATCTGATCTTCTTCAACTTTGAATAATTCTTTAAGGGCTGAGTTGTCGCAAACCACAATATCTGATCTTTTTCAGCCTCTAACTGTAACCCACACGAACCACCAATGAGAAATCTCATAAATCTCCATTTAGGAGAGAGGGAATTCTATGCCTAGAGTGTTATCTCTCTATTCTGTGACTTACGTAGTTTTTCTATGTAACAAATAACCACTCTACGAAAAAATAAGAGGCATAGCTTACTATTTATATGGAAATCTGAAAAACCCTATAAATTGACAAAATATCAATTTGCTCCTTAAATAATATTATATATTATTTAAAGATAATTTTAGAAATTAACTCAATCAAGAGTTCTTACTTGATTTTTTTTAAGTCTAGAACTATAACCCTATATTAATTATATTCTAGTCTTTAATTTCTGAAATATATTCTAATGAAGTCACACTTAATTATATCATCTTAGTTTAATTTCTAACTAATGGTTCTTAATGTGTGTGACCCATTACTTTCCTAATATGTTAGCTCAAATATAAATTATAATTATAATTAAATAGAATTAAATAAATTAAATAATTTAATTTATTATTAATTCAACAATTGATTAATTTATATTTGAAGATCATGTGCATTGTCTAACAACGTGTCATGATCCCTCAAATATAAAAAAAATTCATTAGTGATTTAAATTAACCTTTTAATGACTAGTTTCTCACTGTAATTATCGTTTTCATCAATAATGTTCTGATTTAATATTAAAGCATGAAGTATGTTTATCAATCGTTCATGTATCTAATACCATATTGCTCTATGTAGCATTAATGCTTCTGCGTGGATAGCAATTTAGTAAGAGGATCTTCTAGATTCTTTTCAGTAGATACTCGCTCTATATTTACATCTTTTATTTCATTGATTTATCAAATCAAATGAAATTTTTGAAGTACTTGTTTGGATTATTGATGAAACCTTGGTTTCTTTGTTTATGCAATGACTTTATTCTTATCACAGTACAATGTAACTGGATCAACAATGCTAGGAACCAACCTAGTTCATTGATGAACTTCTTGATCCAAACAATCTCTTTATTTTTTTAAACATGGAGATGTACTCTTATTCAATTATAGAGTCAATTGTGCTCTCTTGTTTGGAATTCTTCAAACTTAGAGCACTACCATTTAGAATAAACACATATATTGACAATTCACTATTTTTCCAAGATTTCAATGAAAAAATCTTAATTCAAACAATTTTGAACTTCTAGTTTATCTTCTTCAATGATGGATTATACAGCCAAGTGTAGGATACCATTTCCATCATATCTCTCTCAATCTGTGTCTTAGAAGACATGTATTTGGAGGGAGATGTTCCATGCAAAATAGATAAGAATCCAATCTTAGACTCTTACATGCTATGCATCTAGTCTATATGCATGGATTGAGACAGTCTAAACAATTTTCTAAATCTATCTATATAGATCTTTATATCCAATATATATGTTGCTTCTCCCAATTTCTTTATGGAGAAACTATTGGACAACAAAAACTTTACTGATTAAATTAAAGATATGTCGTTTCTAAAAAATAATATGTCATTTACATATAATATTAGAAAAAACAATGTGCTGGGGTGTTGCCAGCAGTGGCAGTGTCAGACATCTAATGCTCCCCCCCACGGTAATGCGCGCTCATGTGTATATATAACATGAGAGAAAAATCTACTTTTTGAAAAAAAATTATTTATTTCAAAAATAAAATTAATTCGTAATTAACACCAATAACAATGAAAAAATGCAATCAAACCACCCTAATTTTTCTAACGAAGGCTTCTCAACAACTTTTGGGTTCCCAAATATCATATAAGTAGTAAAAACAATAAAACAAAATTATTCAGAAGTTTCTAAGATCTCATTCGATAGATTTAGAGTTGTTTAGAGATTTATTACCTGAAGATTTAATCTTCATCGGCTTTGAATAATTCTTTAAGGGTTGGGTTGTCACAAACTACAAGTTGTCCAACATTAATCCACACGAACCACCAATGAGAAATCTCATATATCTATATTTAGGAGAGAGAGATTTCTATGCCTAGAGTGCTATCTCTTTATTCTGTGACTTACGTAGTTTTTATGTCTAACAAACAACCACTCTATACAAAAATAAAAGTCATAGGTTATTATTTATAGAAAAATCTAAAAACCTTATAAATTTGTAAAATATCAATTATAATATAATGAAATCATACTTAATTAAATTATCTCAATTTAGTTTCTGACTAATGGTTCTTAATATGTGATTCATTAGGTTCCCAATATGTTTGCCCAAATATAATTATAATTATAATTAAATAGAATTAAATAAATTAAATAATTTAATTTATTATCAATTTAACAATTGATTAATTTATATTTGAAGATCAGGTGTATTATCTAACAATTGATTAAAACCTTATCCTCTTTTCTTCCAAACTTCACAATATTTACTCCCCCACTACTAGAAGCATGATTAGGTAGGGGGTTGAAATTGATGTTGGGAGTATCTTCAAAGGTTATTCATCATGCTTTGAATAACTACAAGAGCATCCTTTTGAATGTTGAGCACTTATCAATACTGTGTGGTACTCACAGGTTAGATATGGTTTATACCAATTTAGAAAGTGAGAATTTAGTGGTGGAAATGGAAGAGGGGCCACATGACCTATGCTTAGCAATTTGGCATCCATTTCTCCTAAACGCATAGGTAGAGGCAGAAGTTGTTCTTGGTTTCTTTGGTAGGCTCTCATTGGATGGTTTTCAATTCGGTTTTCTGGTGGGTTAGTGGGTTGGTTTACCATAAGAGGCTTAGTAAATGTAATACTGGATATTTGGGAAGATGAGGTTTGATAGTTATAGGTTTGGTAATTCTTTTTACTTTTATACCCTCCTTCCACATTGCTCACCTTAATATCATTTCTCCTTTTAGTGATCTTATTCTCGGTAGATTTCAATTTTCTACCAGCTTTTATCCCTTGTTTTATTATCTCAACAATAACAACAATATCATAAAAATATTGAGCAGAGCTACCCATTAGATGCTCATTATATAGGGACTTGAAAGTATTGGCAAATAGAGTCACCATCTCTTTCTCTAACATAGATGGTTATACATGCATTACCTTGTTTTTCCACCTATGAGTGTACTCCCTTACAATTTCCTTATTGCTCTTCTCCATCACTCCATTTCTCGACCTTTGTGTTATCCAAAGTCATGTGCCAACTTAACATAGAACCGGTCAAACTATCTTGAAAGAAATGGATGAGCAACTTTTCATCCCGTATGACTTTTGCTATTTTGTTGTAGTAAGACCTCAAGTGCGTATTAGGGCATTCCATTCCTATATACTTAACAAATTATAGCACCCTAAACTTCTTGGGAACCACTACATATGGCACCAACCATATCTCAGCTACTCTAACTGGGTCATAGACGTCAAATCCCTTAACAACCCTTAATCTTTCCTTCCATGTAGCTTATTTATATTTATCTTGTTCAAGATGATCAAATAATTCAACCCCGTGGGACCCCTTTATTGTTAGATCTATTATGGCCGGCACTTGAGCATGTGTAATTGGGTGACTCGTTGGAATGCTAGTTGTTCCTTGCGGACTAATAGCAGGATTTGCCCCCAAGTTTTGTGAATCGAGGATAACCAGAGTTATTGGTGGTGATAACATAGTATACTACTAACTAGGTGTCCCTTCTCCATACTGCACTCGTAGGAGTTGCTCGAGTAAGCTAGCCATTTAAGCCAAATTATTCTTAACATCATCCAACTCTTTTTGGTAGTAGGCCTCAAGGTGAGCCCTCTCTTCATTTTCCATACTTTTGCGAAGCCTAGTATTGTAGACTCTGGAAAGGGACCTATATTTCGAATACATGCCATGCACATTCCATAAGTCATAAATGTAAATACATATGGATATATGATTATGCATGATGAAGGATGTTGGATATGGATTAGCTATACCCTGAGCTGATATATGGCCATCAATCCATAATAAATTGGTAGGGTTCCAATCCTTTTTATAGCTGTAAAAATAATTTAATATGAGTCAATGTTTAATAAGAATACACTTATCATAAAGAGATATTGCTAAAAAGGTTGCGTCTAAGCCCTTTTCAATAATACATGATGAAAACTTTTACATTTGAAACTAGTCTGCTCATCATCATCGTTTACAAGAAGAAAGGCAAAACCTTTGTTTTCTATGTCCCTAATAAAAACATTAGTCTCAGCCATGCTTTATTGATATCGATGGACATCCCCTCCAACTTGTCAGGCATTGTGGCAGATTCTTCGGGCATAAACAGAGGCTCAGTCAATCTGCTGATCCATGTTTCTCATCTTCTCTAAGAGAAACATATTATTTTTATTCAGATGATTTTTGTTGGTGTCAATCATCTGGTTGTGGTGCTCGAGCAATCCATTCTTTTCTTCCAAAGCATTGGCCTTTTCTTTGTCAAGCTTCTCCTTTAGCAGGTTGATCTCATCTCTCATTTTATCCAAATCAATTTTAAAGACCCCGATAACCTTTCCTTTGGCTTTTGCTTTAGCCAGCTCACTTTCCAGCATCATATGCTTCTTGTATAGTCTTTCATTTTGCTTAATCTGACTTTCTAATTTAGCTTGGGTTTTTTTCTAGGCAATCATTGAAATTGGTTTTCAAAGACTTATTGGTTTGCATCCAATGTGTTCCCAATTCTTCTCGCTCTTTCTTTGCTTGGTTTTTAGCTGCCTTTTCTTCTTCCAGTTGCTTCTCCAAGGACATGATTTTCTTATCCTTTTCCTCTAGTTGTTACTCTACAAACTTTCTCAATTTCTCTTTAGTAAGGAGTTGCTCATCGAGGGATATCCTGAGGGCTTTACTAGTGCTCACTTTTATTTGGAGTTTTTCCAATTGTTCTCTTAATTCTTCCTCATTGCTAATCCTTTTTCTTTTAGTCGATTCAACAGCTTGTAAAGTCTCAGCTTCAAATTTGAGATTCGTGGGGATGGTGACTAGTGATAGATTTCTCCACCTTGGATACTTTTCACTAGTAATTGGATCTCTAAAAACCATTTGATTCTTTCTTGACCAATACCAGAAGCTTCTAGTCTTGCTTGATGTTCTCCACAACTTCCAAAATAGATTGATCCTTGAATAACTTAGAGAATTAAGATAACCTAATTGTTCTTGGTAAATGTTGTATGCCCTCAAGTTGCCTCATAACCAAAACGAGTGTATAATAGACATATTCGGTCACTCCCATCAGAGGCACCTATCGTCTTTCCCCAAAACTCATCAGGCAACCTGTCGCTCTCATCCATGGGGCTTCCCATTTCATTTCTCCTTCTGAGATTTCTTGCGATTTTACTTTCCACTTTTCCTTGCTTAGGTCCTTCCATTCCCTTCTTTAACGATATCCAATGGTCTTTGACTAAACCACAAGAAGTTGTTAAATACCAACTTCTTGTTTTCTATATGGCTAATCAACCAGATGTACAACAACTCTTCATACCATCTCATTGATCCCTTGCTAGCCCTCCTATAATGGTTGAATGTTAAGATAGCTTCTCCTAGTATCGCCATAATGGAATTTATCTAAGTGTTTTCATATGTAACAAAAGCTGTAGCCACCTCCAAACTGATTATTCTAGTGAGGTTTGGAAATAACACCAACCCAAAGATTTCTAAAGCAAATATTATGCCATTTTCTTCAACAAATCTAAAGTCATTCTTCTTCATTTCGAATACCTCTTCGATCATTTTCTATTTTAGGCCAATAGCACTTTCTCCAATATCTTATGGAGATTTGGAACTTTGATCAATTAAGCTAATTCAATTAACACTTTATCGCGCTTTTGGTGGATGTAGACTTTGTATAGATTTTGAGGGAATTCGGTGAGTAAACCATATTCTTCTAAAGTAGGACAACATTCCAAAAAGTGAAGCACCGATACTTGGGGTCCTAAAAATGAATAAAGGCTTTCATTATTGAATTATACACGAACTACTTCGTGATTTCCACTATCCTCCCATATTTCTTTAAAAACTCATCCTCGCGGATGCTTTTCATGTGTGAGATAAGCTTCTTGAAGTCGTTTCTGAAGCAACTCACATTTCTGATTACCCTTATAAAGATAATATGGGGGCTCAGTAGGTAGTGGGATGGTATGTATACTAACCACTACTAGTCCAAACACTCAGCAAAGAGTCGAATGGTTTTATGAACTTAAACCCTGACTGATAGTCATAGGGTAAGTCGCTACTCCCACATCTAACATGAAGCTTCAATGTGTGTGCATTCCGAAGCAATGCATTCTACCATATCCAACATACATGCATGAGCAAGATAAAATATACGAAAGCATAGATAAGTAAAAAAAAGCCAAATGCAAATATTTAAACACATCGAATCAAATAAACCACATAAAGCCTAATCCAAAACTGTCAAAAATAGAAAATCCCCAATGGAGTCACCATCTTGTATGTCTACTATTCATATCAGAATGTTGACCATTAATTCTTAGATTTTTTTTTATTTTTGAAATATTGGTCAAATTCTCATAGATTCCATAAACTGATTATTAAATCCAAAAAATATATGCAAAGATATTTTTTGAATTTTTGTGTATACAAAAAAAACTAAATCATACCATGTATTTATTTATATATATATATATATATATATATATATATATATATATATATATATAAAGCCAAAATAAAACATATTTTTTGTATTTTTTGAAATGAGAAACTTAGAAATTTTGGAATTTTCTGACATTTCAACGAAAAACATGTATTTTAATATGAGGTCAGCATCTTAAAGTATAATTTTACAACCTTTATATTAAATAAAAATACTGAAAAAACATGCAAAGGACCCATAAATAATTTTAAATTAGTCCTTGAAATTTTTAGAGTTTTTTTTGCCATATTTGGGAAAAACTCATTTTTATTCAAAACAAAACTGTCAAAACAAGTCTAAGGGTGTGTTTGTCAAATATGTTATTAAGCCTAAATTCCTTTTATAAAAAAAAAATAGCAAACCAAAAAAAGCCTTAGCCATTGACCTGACTGGTTTGACCTGAAATTGTTTGTTCGACCATAAACAATCCAAAACAAAACCAAAGCTAAAAAACATATTAACCACAATAAAACCACAAAAAACTTAAAAAATCTTGAGCTAAACAAATCAAACATACAAAAAAAAAACACAAAACACGAACAACATGAAGAACATTTACAACAAACCCAACCACATGACTCTCAAACTAGACAACATAAGGACAAACCAAGAACACAATAATCTAGCATCCATTCACTTTGATTATCACTTAAAAATTATGATTTTGTTAAAAAGAGTTTCAATTCAAAACCAAAACCCTAAGATTAAAACCCTTAAAAAAACATGTTATTCATGCAAACAAACCCTAGATTATTTTCCAAGAACATAAAGAACATTGCCCAGAAACCTAAAAAAAAACCAGCCATTGCCTAGCATTACCATGCCCTTGAAATGGGGATTTTGGGCCTCTAAACACATTGCTTTTAATCCTCATAACCTACATTGTTTTTATAATCGTGGGTGTCTGAGCTAACTTACACACTCCTTGACTAATCCCCCGATGCCCTGAAATTAACGACCGGTAAGCCTCTAGTGGCCTTGAGGTTTGTGGCATTCGAACTGATGACCTCTATGAAGCAAACCTAGAGCTTGATCAATTGAATCAGGGTTAACAACCTATATTGTTAATATTATGCATAGTTGAATCAAAAGAACAAACAAAAAATATCAAATTATCACAAACATGCATTAAATTTCAATTTCATAACTGCAACTCTAATGACAACCAACAAAAACATTAAATTTCAATTCAAAATTGACTATTTGAACATAGAATTTCCCCATGTTTTTCCTCCTTTTTCTTTCTCCTTTGATTTCTAAGGGTATTTATAGGGTTTTTTGGTGGGTTACCTCAAATATTGATCAATGCTTAGCCCTTTGATAAAAATAAGAGGGTTTTGGACAAAAGTTAATAGCTAGAAGCTCTAGTGCTAGGCTGATTTTGCCATGGTGGTTTTGGTTTTAGGGGTATATGATGGTTTTGCTAGACTTGGAGGGCAAAGGGCTATTTCTAACCTTTTGATCTTGAGATGGAGGTTTTAAAGCCATTTATAATGATCTTTCGAGAAGCTTTAAATGTGAACACTTCAAAAAATAGGTGGTTTTTGAAAAACAGGTGTCATAGTCAAGGTTGACTGGGTTGACCACTTATGAGGCTTCACTGGAGCAACTTCGATGTAAACATCATTGGAAACTACGTGAATTTTAATCCAACCTTGCTTAATTTGAAGGTTTATAGCTTCACATTCATTCGTTCAAATATGCCAACTCGATAAGCTCATAATCAGAAATTATAGTAATGGCTGATTAGGGACAAGATGTTGGAGACTTTTATGAAAAAAAATAGGATGTAAATGTCCAATTTCATGGAAATAGGGTTGTAAAGAGGATTTCCTTCTTCCATTTATAAAACAATTTGGTGCTATTTGGAGGTCTAGAACCCCATAATTATTTCTTGAAAAGTGTTAACCCGATCATCATTTTCTTTTTATATTTATTTTGGTTTTTGTTTTACAACATATATAGAAAATTTTAAAAGTACTTGTATATATATAATTAAAATACCAGTAGGAATCCCAAAAATTACTTGAGTGCCACCGTATAGGTAAAAGACTGAAATACCCTTGAATTTCTCAAAAGATTACGAAAATACCCATGGTGGCGCGTGTAGCTCACGCGCGGTCGCTGTTGGAGGGGGTGAGATTCTTCGGTGAGATTCCCGGCCAAAAAGGATTGATTCTGGTAGATGTGAGGTCGAGGATTCTGATGACGATGGTTTCGATGGCTGTTGATGGCTGATAAGGGAGAATCGACGGTTTGAAGCTTCGGGTGGTCGAAAAAGTTGCAACCTTTTTTTTTGGCCAGATGAGGCGGAGAAGGCGATGAAAACTACCTGGTTTTTGCTTTAAAGGAGGCGAGTAACCTTTCTGTGGTGGTTCAGAGGCTTTAAGCGGCTGGAGGTGAGAGATCGGATGAGAGAGAGAATCGCCGTTGGAGGGGAGAGAGAGCCTCTGAGATTTGCTAAAGTGTGAACGTTAGCATGGTAAACAGGTGTAGCGAAAGGTTGTGAACCGTTGGATTACGGATGAACTGATCCTTCGACTGTGGTTGGCTTGATCTGCAAGTTGATCGGACGGTCCGGATGGACTAACCTTTGTTGTAGTGTGGTGAGATGCACCGATAACTTGGTACATCGGGTTACTTGGCATGACAGGATCGAAGGGCAGATTGTTTTAAAGGTTGAGATGGGTTTGGGTTTTAATCTAGTGTGGTAAGCCCTAATAGATCATATTAAATCAAAGGTACAGAACTAAATACTATTAGATCTAATGGTTAGGATATATTTGGCATTTTCAAATTGTTTTTTTTTAAATCAATATCTTAGTAGTGTGAAGGAATAGTAAAAAAACTTAATAGTAATATCAAATCTCTTTCTTTTTTCTTTTTCCCCCTCCCTCTTCTAGCAAATTTTCACTGGCTATTTATAGCCAATGACAAGGGGACATGAAAATCTCATTAAGATGGCACGAATTTGTTTTAAAGAAAAATTGCATCGTCCCAACTGCACCGCCTATTATGACAAAAATTTATGTACTATTGATTTTGTTTTATTATATATAATAATAAATATTTATATGGGTAAAACTAAAAACTCAAATCAGTATTAGAAAAAACCCGTTTCAACCGCTAAAAATCAATTTTAATTACCGAAAATTAAGTTGAAATACCATAAAAAAATTTCGATAGGTATCAACCCAGTGGATCGGGTTTTGACCAAAAATAACTGTTTTGACCCAAAATATCTTGAAACTCATTTTTTATCCCGGTCGGCACGGTTCCCGTATTGACTCGGTGGACTCGGTTTTGACCCGAAACGGCCTGAAAACTCACTTTTTACCCTGGTCGACATGGTTTGACCCGTATTGACCCGTAGAATCGGTTTTTATGGAAAGATGCGGTTGACCCGAGAAAAAAAATATTTTTGAATTTTAAACTTTCTCTTATTTTTTTTGGATTTTTATGAATAATAATAGAAATAAAATAACATTCAAGAAAATCTTGGTGAATCCAAAATTAGGTTACACAGTTACCCCATCTTTACAATGCTTATGGTGCAAAGGCATTGGAAAATTCATTTTCTTTTGACTTTGCATAGTAAGTTTTGTAAAGAAAAACGATGGTTGTGTTGAAAAATACACAGATTTTTCAGTTGGTCTAATTCTTATGGGCGACCTGCCCATGTGAAAAACATGAAAGTGTTTTCAATATTGATCTTTTTTTGAGTGAACTTCAACATTAGTTTTTGTGAAATACATGAAAGTGATTTCAGATTAGTCTTGTGAAATATATGAAAGTGATTTCAGCAATGGTCTTATTTTCTAGGTGACCAACGTGTATGTGAAATACATGAAAGTGATTTCAGCAATGGTCTTATTTTCTAGGTGACCAACGTGTCTGTGAAATACATGAAAGTGATTTCAGCTATGGTCTTATTTTCTAGGTGACCAACGTGTCTGTAAAATACATGAAAGTGATTTCAGCATTGGTTTTGTGAGATACATGAAAGTGATTTCAACAATGGTCTTATTTTCCAAGTGACCAACCCGTCTGTGAAATACATGAAAGTGATTTCAACATTGATTTTTGTGAAATACATGAAAGTGATTTCACCAATGGTCTTATTTTCCAGGTGACCAACCCGTCTGTGAAATACATGAAAGTGATTTCAACATTGATTTTTGTGAAATACATGAAAGTGATTTCACAAATGGTTTTGTGAAATACATGAAAGTGATTTCAGCAGTGGTCTTATTTTCCAGGTGACCAACCCGTCTGTGAAATACATGAAAGTGATTTCAACATTGATTTTTTTGAAATACATGAAAGTGATTTCAACATTGATTTTTTTGAAATACAT
>Ga0325402_1002950_pt1 | contig 15156 bp, 10 predicted proteins | sample PopdelMetagenome_22_FD_207212 | JGI IMG/M metagenome (GOLD analysis project Ga0325402, IMG submission 207212) | Populus deltoides microbial communities from Bellville, Georgia, United States - Xylem-PdKOR-R3 | ecosystem: Host-associated > Plants > Phyllosphere > Stem > Wood/Secondary xylem... | reverse complement strand
CTTGCCACATTATTTCCTTCCCGTGGGAGCTGGAGAAATTAAGAGATGATGCCAAAATTACACTTGCAATATTAATGTTGTCAGAAGATGCACAAAAGTTGTTACTCGATTTTGTATCTCTTACCTTATCTTTTTCTATTGCACACTCACACTAAGGATGTTCCTACATCCTCGTACTAAGCAAGAAACCTGAACTCAATTAGGCATTAAAGAATATATTGATAGTGTACCGTGATGCTTTAATTTGTTCTTTGACTACTGTAGAGAAAATTCTGGATGTTGATCAGCCCCAATTCGGCAACTATCGATCTTTATTACGTTCTGGCCCGGCAGCATCTCTTCGTGTAAATATTCGAGCAGTAAGTCAACTTCTCTAGCTTTATTCATTTTGTATCTAATTGCTTGTGAAACATTTTTTATTCCGGGAGAATTTTCATAATTCCTTAAATGGTGTTTTATCTATTTGATTTTGGATACAGCTTAAATGACTGGAAAGTATGTAAGGTACCACTAAGTTGGCTTCAGAAGAAACAATATGATTATAAAGAGAGAAGATATTATTACTATTTGATTATTCTCTCAACTATCATTAAGGCTTCTAGAGCAGTACTGGGAAAATGGATGTAATTTCTCTGTGTATGGTCCTTAAATTGGAGTTTTAATTGACAGTAAACTCAGCGGTCATCAACCTCTAAAATCTTGAATTTGATTTTCGATCATTAAATCAACTGGACAGTGGACAATTGTTCACTAGTCCAAGTGAAATCCCTGAAGCTTAGAGGTGATCTAATAGGAGCTTTGCAACACCAAAAGGTCATTTATGTTGGGATTAGGATATTCATGAGCTTTACTTTTGTAACTTCTAGGAGACGAGATTTGATTGCCTAATAACTCAAAAAGAGGACATACCTCTCTTTAACCATCATGCTAAGTACTTTCAAGTTTGTTCATTAATATGCCGATAAGTGATTTACATAGAGGGTAAAAAAGCACCATACATTTGAGTTTCTTTCTTAAATTCTTTTGGAGCCAAGATATCATTGGCTAGGTCCCCATGATGAACCCGTATTAAATTTGTTTTACAGAGATGGTCAGATAATATTTGCATCATTAACTTGAAGCTTAGAGGTTATCTAATTCAATTAGATGGTTCAGGCAGTATTGCCATTGGAGTATCATGTTACTGCTCAGTGAATGTTTTCCTAGCATCGTTAAATGCACCAGCCATTGCGAGCAGAGATGGCGTGAGGATGTTGGTAGTTTGAAACTTTAGATATGTCAAAAAGAATATGGAGCATATAGAGCCCAATTAAGCTCTGCAAGATTTATTTGGTTGTGTGATAGCATTTAGAGCCAGCCATTTGAATGTCGCAGGTTTGGATCAAAACTCTTGCCTTGACATAGTGTTTATTAGACTGTAAGCCATGCTTGTTCATCACTACTTGCTGTCAAACAATCAGTCTTGCATCGATATGGTTGGTGTAATCTGAAAGCCCGTGTTTAAAAAAGATGTCCAAAAAACCAATTTCTTATTTGGATTTCCTTTATGGCAGTTTTTCTGTACATGAGTTCCTGAGGTTTGGAAATTTTCTTCGGAACTTTAGGTAGCACAATATGCTTCAGATGCTGGAAATGGTAACGCTGCTTTCAACAATGTTGATCAATGTCTCAGGTATCTCCCAAAATCTTTCTGCTGCTCATGAAAATGGAAAATAGTTATAGGTGTCTCCCACATTGTTTTGAGTGGATTTCTAAGTGCTCCCTGCACTCTGGCCTTCCTAATCGTGGATCACAGTAGAATTAGTGTGCTTATATAGGACCTGTGGGATATAAAACACACAGTAGAATTACTGAAAATCGTTTTGGCTTTTCATTGAAAAATGCTTCTCTTGGATAAATTTATCGAAATGGCGAGCAGGTCAATTGAAGAGCACCAAAACTATACAGAAAAAAGGTTAAGTGTAGATAATGAACATCAAACAAATTCTGACAGAAACAACTTGTCCGCTTTTATAGTGCTTTGGAAGAACTCGATTCCTTGCTTCTGCGTGCATCAAGAAATGAGCCAGATGCTTCAGTTAAATCGATGAAGGCAAAAGTAGGAATTGCCCTAGCTGCAATGGAAAGGTAATCATGGCAGTGGGTTTTTGAAACCCCCCAAGAAAAGCAACGCTGTGCATTAGTAACAAATTCTTGTTTTCTGGTATCACTCGTTTATTTCTCCCTGTCAATATCTATATTTCAAGGAAACTTACTTTCCTCCCATGCTCTCTTCACAGCCTTCTCCAGACTGTCCCATCTGATGTGTTAGATAAAGGGAAGGCTGTTGCGGATGCTTACCGGACCCCAGATGAAGACTCTGAAGCTGAAATCTTAGACCCAGAATTGAAGCGGTTGGAATCAATCTTGTGACATATTATATGATCTTTCTTCTATCCTTTCCTCTTTGTTTCCCCTCAGGTACTCGAGACGAAAGAGCAATGAGATCCAAAACTAGGAAATTTTGTACCCATCATCAGTCTGCTGTCTTCAAATGAACAGTAACTGATGAGAATACAGAAAAGTTGCAGCTAGATTTTACGGAACAAAAGCTCAGGGTAGTAATTAGCATGTAAATTTCTTCATTTTTATATGCTTTTTGGATGGAGACGTTGTAAATTTGCAACTAAATTGTTACTCCCAACAGTTTTAAAAAATAAAACAAAAAAGTTTCGTAGCTGCAAGCTCAATCCTAGCTGTGGTCACACAAACGGTTACTACACGCAAGAACCAGGCAAGTGCGACTGCAAACCCCTTCAAAAAATATTTACTCGCCAAATTGAGTAAATATTGAAAACAAATAAAATTTATTGTATTGTTACAGTAGGGAAGCTACTTCATAACCCTGGTATACTTGGAACACGCATCAACAAGATAGAAGAACATTTACAGCACAGGTGTGAATAGTGCATATTACACAACAAACAGGATGCTACTTTAGTAAAAGTGAATCACCACTGGAGAGAAAACAAATGGAGTAAATTACGAGGGTGACAAGCTACTAAAGATGCGCTTTAAACTCGGGCATGCTGCACGTAATCGGCCCATGCTTATTGAGCATATCTGGGGGTGTCAGAACACAAATAAATTCAATTAGCAAGCGAGTAATACAAGTCTAAAGGAAATAGAACAAAATCAAAGACTGTCTTTCTGCTTGGTAAGATAATTAAGCTCTCCATTTTTCAAAAAGAAAAAAATATAATAAAGTGCTGATCTCACCTTCGGACAAAAGCGTACATCAAGAGTCTCCAGCATGCCACATTGAGATATGGCAGCCTCAACAGCTTCCTCGTCAATGTTACAAGACTGCAACAACAATTAAAACAGAAGCAAAAAAAAAATTAATGCATTAGATGGGGGCAATTTGAGATGCGTTGTCCCAAAGGCTAAAATGATAATTGCCCAAAAGATACGGCTAGCACATACTCTCTCCTGTAGGAGAAGAGAGGCAAATAATTGAAATCCGAGGAAAATTACACATCAAACCAGAAAACAAGTGATCCTTGTGATTGGTATTGAGGAGGCTGTCCAGTTTTCTTATACATTTATTCCTAAGGAGAGGGACCCCCCCTACGAAGCACAGTATATGCATCTATAGTGCAAGTAGCACTTCGATACTATCATGTATTCAAGCTAATAACTGTGGTACCAGATTGAGGACTTCCCCAAACCCAGGTAGAAGCATGCAGATGAATTAAATGGCAAAAGAAATAGCCACATTATTTGTGCAAGGTCCTTCATTATCCAACTTAAAGACAAGCTATTTTTTTCCCTTTTCCCCTTGAATATAATAGGGGTAAACCCAGACAACGACCGAATCCAGGAACTCATTGAAAGTCAGAAAAGCACATACCTGGAGAAAAAGACTAGTCAGCCTTGGACACTCAAGCTTCAATATTTCCAAGGAGCAACAATTGCTGAATAACATACACACAGATATTAGATAAAGAAAAGTATAAACAACTAATATGAAAAAATCTTAAACAACATCAACAAACAGAAGCACACCTCAAATTAAGAAAGCACAAATTAAAGCAAACAACATCGACTTCCTTCAAATTGGCAGATAAAGAAAGGTTTAGTGAAGACAGATGCAAACAAAGAGCCACTGGTGGAATGACAACTTTCCTAATATTCGGACAACCAACACAGTTGAGGTTCTGCAATAAGCGATTTGGCTGCTCAGGTGGCACAAGAATATTCTCATGAGAGAACAAGGCAGATGAACTAAATTTGCCTGGCAACTCAGAAAGCTGACCACCACTGCATCCCCAATTCAGGTCATGCATATTTACACAGCCATTCAAGCTCAAATGAGTAAGGTGTCTACAACAAGCAAGAAGCTCTTCGATTGCAGATTGACAAAGGGTCCCATAAGACAAGTCCAACTCCTGAAGTGCTGGAAGAGCACCATCCTTGTAAAGAGGCTCCAATGATGTGTCAGTAAGATATTTGCATGCTTGTAATTTTAGTACCTTAGAAGATGAAGAGGTAAAAGAAAATAAGTCATTAAGGCCAATAATTTCATAAACTGTAACATGGAAAAAAGCAAATCAGATGTTTAGATCAGCCAGGGACACATGTTCAGCTTAAAAATGAAATATTTAAGTTCATAATTCAAGCTGAAGATGACAAAACCTTAAACAATCTTCAGATGGTCTTCTTTTGAATAATTAGACATTATGAAATTAAATCGCAAGCAATTCAACATGTTGTAGTAAAAAGCTTTAGCACGTTCACAATGAGCTCTTTCGAATGTTCAAATTATACAAGCAAGTGGGTTGTAGAATAGTAAAATAGACCTTGCCAATCCAACAGATGTCCAATTATTTTTTTTATTATAGGGATCCAATTTTATTAGAATTCAATTGACAAGGGTGAGACTCAAACCTAAGACCTCCACCCTCATACCTGTGCGTACAACTAGCTACAGGCTCATTGGTTATAGACGTACAAATTTTACAAAAGTAATTGAAGTGCACTGCATGTATGCGGTAGAAGTATGCAAGCTGACATTATGAAGTACCTTCAGTTGCAAACAAGAGTCGAACACCGGCTGCAGATTCATCAAAAAAGTGTATGACAAATCAAGAACAGACAAATGTGGAAGCCGCTGCAAAGAAAGTAGTCCATCAGAACCAACAGAAGGGCAAGACATTAAAATCAATGACCCAATCAGTGGGCAGGATGCAGTGGTTGCAGACAAGCAGTCATCCTTGAGTTGGCTGCATGTAAATAACACATATCAGTCATAGGACATGAGCGGGGACAGCCAAAAAAACTACCAGAAAGTAACATGACCTGCAAAATGAAGCATCCAGAGACGTCAAGAGGGGACAATTAATAGATGCTTCAGATAATACACCACATCCTTTTAACTCAAGGGACACCATGCATGGTGCTTCAATGCTCAGGATTTTCAATTTGGGACATATTCCCAAATTGAGTGATCGGAGAGCAACCTGAAAAGAGGCAGAATGTTTCAGTTTACCATCAATTTTGTTTGCTATAATACACCTTGCGTATCATTTTAGCAGAATAAGATTGGCGTCAATAATTCCCACTTACTGGGCAGAATGATGCTTCCTCAAGATGATCACAGCCATCCAAACAAACAAGCTCTAGAGAAGGGCACGCCAGATCAAGAGCAGTAATAGCACGACAACCAACTAGGGAAAGACTGACTAAAGAAGTGCTGTGGAATCGCACAGCTGTCAAGGCCTGAAAAGTAAAAATCATTTCACTCAGTTGAATGGGAAAAAAACCAATTACAGGAACTGCAGAAGTTATTGCATAACTTCACTCACCTGGGCACATAAACATTCAACAGAGAATATTATTTATAATAAAAAAAGTTTAAAAAGGGTGAACCTATTGCATACTACAGAACCAATGATCCACCATGAATCTGAATCTTTAATCAGAATTTAGCTGCCAGGCCCTTTCTCCCTGCCCAATCTTCAAAAGTCCACTTATTAATGTTTACTTGCTCTGCACATAATTAGAAGTCATTCCAAATTTTAGCAACCCAATATCTATATGAGTGTGATTTGGAATTGCACTCTTCGTATCACTGAAGTCCAATTCAAATTCTCAAGGAGTATCATCGGCATCAGAGATGCATTGTTTAGAAGCATATGTCCAAGTCTAAATAATTCACCAGTGGAGCTCCATCTTGAGAGTTCGTCATTAATGTACTGAAAATGACTTGATCCATACTAGTTGGGGCTGGTTCGATGGCTCATTCTCCTCTATTTAATTTGTTCCATTGAAATGATGTTTAAAAAAAATCCACTTTTAGAACATGAGATATCCCATGACCTATATCATAGCTGAACAATGCAAATCCAGAAAATCTGTTCGGTAAAAATCTCATTATCGAAGGCATAAGAAATTGGAATTCTAATACAATAACACCACCAATACCTTTCTTCCTTTATAAGAATTACTGCTCCAGAGAAAACAAAACATGTGAAAGATTATAGCAGCAAAAAGATAACAGCATTAAAACACCAGGATCCCTCATCACGCACATGCCAAGCATGATCAGATTTCACAAAATGCATAAACCAAACAGACAAAAAGAGCCTAATTTACAAACCTCGCAATTATCAAGAACCAATGATTTTAGCATAGGGCATCCACCACCATCACTAAAAACTTCACAAATAGAATTAGTCAGAGATTCACAATCTGTGAGGTCCACTTCTTGCAAATATTGACACTGCAATGCTAATGTTGTTAGGTTTTCCTGTTTCTGCAACGCTAATTTCTGCAAGTTAAGAAACAAATAATAAGAGTGCTACACTGATAAAAGATGAAGGAAAGCATAGTGAATATACAGGAGTCATCTGGTGAAACATACTTGAAGAGAATTGGAAGTGATATTGATTCGATGAAGGGCTGGGCAATTAGACAACATTATAGATGATAGCATGATACTTTGTAAGTTCAGATCAGCAAATCTGCGGTGGAGGGAGGGGAGCAGAAAATAACATTACTCTGACCAAAAAGAACAAAAAAAAAAAACTCTTGCAATCCGACAAGAATGCTTCTCAAGATTTGAATGGTGGGATAGAGGAATGGAAAAGCATGCTTACTTTCGACAATGTACTAATCTTATGTTTTGCAGGCGAGGGAGATCCAAGGACACAGAAGTCAGAAGACTGCAATTGTCAAGCTCCAAAACCTAAAATAAATTACAATGTCAATGCTCCAAGTTATTTCTAGAGGACACCTGCATCTAGGCAAGACCAGCATGCAAAGGAAGAGAATTCATACCTCCAGCATATAACTATATGCAATCGCAGACATTGAAGCTGAAGTGATGCCCTCACAGCTATGAAGCTTGAGAACAGTTAACATTGGCATCCTCACAGACTTCAAAGAGAAAAGAGAAAGCTTATAGTGATGTCAAACAGCAGAATATCACCATTTAACCAAATCAAAGATGGCACTGATTTAGAAGAACTAACCTCAAGTGATATGTTTGGACAATAAGATGCATTAAGAATGTGGAGATTAGCACAAGTGAGGGCTATTTCACGCAGTGTCTCATCACTCACACATGAACAATTCGACATGTCTAAAGACTCTAACTGGGGGCATGAAATTGCTGCTGAACGAATTGCTGCATCTGTAAGCTTGTGGCAAGACCCTATATCAAGGAGATGCAAGAGAGGACAATTCAGCACAGCCTGTGCCATGTTGCTGCGCTTCAAAGACAAGGTCTCAAGTTGTGGACACCTGCAAAAGATGCATCTTAGCACAAAGTTTTAGCAAACTAACAGAATTTTGATTTAAGAGCTTAATAGTGTTTCACCTGACAGAAATTCTCATCACTCGGCATTTTGTCAGTTGAAGATGACACAATCTATCATGGTTTATTGGTATCTCCTGGATACCACTACCCAGAGTAGCATCATTGACATTCAAACTCTTCAACATGATACAATCTCCCAAGGCACCAAAAAAAGGATCCCCTAGCTGTCCTTTTCCTACGGTTAAAGTCTCAAGATTTCTGAAATAATTTAAAGATATTAGCATCAGCTATGTGTTATTACTTGACCATAACAATGATGAACAAAATGAAGGGCATCTACCTTAAAGAAAAGAGTGCTTTCATAACAAGCAAGTGAATAGCAGGAGCACCATAAATATTCACTTCAGTGGCATTTGGGTATCGCCGAGACATGTCCTCAACTACAAATTCACATTAAATACAATCAATTTGATTCCAAAACCACTATTTGACAATGAGAAGGGAAAAGGATGTAAAGTGCTCCTTTTGTAATACATTACACAATATTGCTTTCATTTGTAGATCATAGCATTTGATTGCTAAATGCATTATCGATTCATACATAAAAGTAGGCTAACATTGCATGCTCAACAATGCTTTTTAACAAATTCACACTTTAGGAATGCTATGCTTGTATACTCTATTCTTTAAATGTACAATCCATCCCACCTATATAATGTCTGACTATTGAACTAATACATCCATTCTTATTTATCAAAAGATGATTCGAAAATCACTTATTTTAAATGAGTCATCCAAATAAATTCTACAAAAATGAAGAAGATACCCATAGTTGCACATCTACTGAGGTGTATACCAATATTATGTAGAAAAATTCTGACAATGATGTGTGTGGCCCACGGAATAACAAAATGCATGTCTAGCCTCAAGGAATTTTCCAACATAAGGACCATCACATTCATACAATTAAAAAAAAAAAAACAAAACTTCTGCATCTACGCTATCCTAATTTGACTACTCTTTGTTGCATAACATTTATTTCACACACTTTTTCCTAGGCAGTAGCAATAAAATGACCAAAAAAATATATAAGGTGCCCTATGTTTTACATGAAATTTGGGTAGAAATTGCAATGCACATTTGCAGGGTTTCGAATTTCCAAAATTCAGTCATTCTTAAGCTCGGTAGAAAAAAACATTGATATTAAAGCCTTCTGGTGATACGATTGAGAAGGGTGGGTGAGGGAGAGAAGATGGTGAGAAGCTCCTTTCGGTTTTTCAAAACCACATCTCTTCACACTCATACAATACTCTACCCATATGCAGGAGGAAGATAGAGTAAAAGAGTTAGCAGAGGGTACTAAGTCGAACTCACATTGTTCTACAGATATGTTTCGATTCTCAAAATTCAAACACCTCCAGAAGTCTTCATGAGCACTAGCTGCTCGCCACTGCCTACAAACCATCGCAGCCCGACATAGATTAATGGGGTCCAAGAACGAGAAAACCTGGGTAGAAAAAGTAAAGTATAAAATTAGACCCTGAGATGGAAGCAAGGTGTGACGCATGTATTAAAACAATCTGAACAATGCACTTTACCATATGCAACAAGTCATCTGTAAGATCCATCCTAACTTCTAAGTCTTCTGACTTGGAAGTGCCGCTATCATCACCATCATCTCTTGCACCATTAGAATCAAAGGGATTATCATCGCTGTTGTTATTCCACATGAAGTTATGATAAAAAATCTCATTATTGGATGGAATTGAAGAGCTCTGACTTAAACCAAGGTGTCTATCCGCTGATGAAGTAGAATTGCCAGCATCTGAAGCCATTACCGCAGTATAGTGACAGTCACTGCAGAGAAACAATTATCCATCATGCAGGAACGGCAACCATTAAAACCATGAAGCACGCATACACTCTGAAAGAACTCATTTAACATGCACATCACCAGATCCTAATCAGGTATTACATACAACGCTGGTGAAGACCATTCCATCAAAATATGAAGGTAATCGTAGCAAGTTTGAAATGTGATGTCCAAATGAGACTACATGCTCGCAAGCTAAACACCAACGAAAGAAATGCACTTGCTACAAGTTAACCAGCAATGCTACTTACACTTCAACAGTCAAGAGAGAAGACTAAACCTAAAAATCCAAAAGGTCTGGAAAAAACGTAGTGTGGTTTAGCTTCAATTCTCTAACAAAATGACAAATTGTGGAACAACATTAATTTCAAAACATGACCAAGAAGCATAGACATCGCAGTAAGCAGAAAAGCATTGAATTATCATCCAAAAAACACTGAAAATTCGAAACTTTAATAGAGAAAAAGATGCCATTTCAGAATAAAAGATAAAAATAAAATTCGACCCCGATTAAACACAAAACAAGTTCAAAACTCACTTAGAATAGGAGTAAACTTTAGCCCTTTTATTATGTGAATCACGATCGCACCCCCCATTACCACTCCCGGCAGCCTCTGCCACTGCAGAACTACTACCACTATTTTCTCCCCGTCCCAGCCACGAGGTACAAAACGCAGACCTCCTCAAAGCAAGAGGAGGAGCCACAAATTGACCCTCCTCCTCGAAACCCGGCCCCACCTCTCCCCAATCAGTCGTACCGCTGCTGCCTCCGCCACCAAAACCACTACGAGCACGTTGCATCGCCCTAATCATTTCCTCAATCCACCTCATCGACTCCCGGCCATAACGCTCACGGCGGATATCTCTCGATGCAATCGCCTCAGTATCTTCCTCCTCCTCGTTATTTCCAAGATTGCCCTCGGTCTTGCCTTCATTTTCTGAAATGCCCTCTCTCATGGCTTTGTTATCTTCTTCTTCTTCTTTACCGAAAATGAAGCACGAGAAACACCAAATCTTCATGCAATTCAAGGTAAAGGCACTACCTTTACTCGCACACACAAAAAAAACCCTAGGTAACGATCTCGTGCATTTCTATAACAAAATCCCTAATTTGAAGAAATGAGGTGAAGAACTGAAAAATCCTGGTGTCGAAAGTGTAGAATCTAGCTTAGATTTAGGGTAATTAGAGTATAAAAGAAATAAACCGATCGGTGTTGACACATGGAAGGAGAAATGAAAAGGAGGGCTTTAGAGAGAGAGAGCTGGAGGGTTTTTAGAGAGAGAGAATGATTTTGAACGGATCTGATCGGATCTTGTAAGCTCTGCCTTGTTGAAGGTTGTTTTTCGCTTGAGAGAGAGAGAGAGAGAGAGAGGGAGGGATGAAGGTAGGGGGATCGGCGTTTATGGGGATATAATAATAATCTCTGTATTCCTACTTATATGGAAAGTGTCGATTTTTTTCGTCGAACGATGCCGTTTCGAGGAGGTTCAATGTTTAAAATGCTACCCGTGATTGCCTTAATAGTATGGTTAAGGACAGGCACCTGGGTGATATCATATTATTAAAGTCTGACCCATCGATTGCATCATGAAGTGGAGAGCTTTTCTTCGAATTTTAACTTCTAAATATTAGCTTTGAGGGTATTTTTATCATTAAAAAAATTACACTGTAAATTTTTATTTTATTCTTTTAAGACAACACAGTTCGTTAAAACATGCACGTAACACATACGCTTCTAGTGTTAAGATTGAATTCAAAGAACATGCTGATCCTAGCAATGCATGTCTAATCACGGGCCGTTGCAGTTTTAAGGTTATGCATGCGATGCACGCTAGATTTTTAAATTTAGACGTCTGGGTGACATACGGGCGTCCTAATAAACAGTTGTTCTTACAAATAAATTTATAACAGTGTAATTTTATTTTAAAAAAAAAACAATTTTAGCCACGGTTAAAAAAACAAGAGAAACTCTTAGCTCTTGCTGTTTAACAATGATGTTGTTGGTAATTTACATGGTTTTTGGAAGAAAAACAGCAGAGCAAATCACGTGTGTTTCATGTTTGTCCTTAATTGTCAGTGTTTTCCTTGACAAGTTTAGTGTTCCCTGTTCGGTGTTTTCCTTGGCTGTGCTGGAAACCTGTGGGCTTGAATTTAGAGGTAGCCGCAATAAATTTTAGAAAATTAAAAATATTTTAAAAACAATTTACGAGCTTGAATTTGGAGGGAGGGGTAATAATTCACCATGAAAAAAAAGGAGGAGGTGGGTAAAAAAACATTCTTTTTTACTGGCTGTTCAACAAATGATTTTGCTGGTATATATAGCACTCTTTATCATTTTGGGCATGCAAAAACAGTTGAGAAAACCCCATGGATGTTTTTGTAATGGCAATGGAAGGTGACATACTAATTGCGGTGTCTTTTTTTTTTTTTTTTGGCTCCTTGTAGCTGCTGAGGCAGCATCATGGGTGCGCGGACCTGCATATAAATTGATCTTGTTTGGCCAGGAATAATCCAATGGCCGGCTCGCTCGCAGATCGTAGAGTGCGTCTCCAAACCACGTCCCTTGAAATTTAATAAAAAAAACAATTTTATTAAAAATTATCTTTTTATATTTTCAGATATTTTGATTTTAAAATTATTTTTAAAAATAAAAAAATATTATTTTAATATATTTCTATATAAAATATACTTTAAATATCAATCACTATCAGAATACTACATGGATGCTTTCTCTGGTCACCCTTCCAAGTTCGAGAAATTATACTCGCTTGTCCCCGGCCTTCCCGCTGTCACCGGGAAAAAAAGTTTTTTAATCAAAAAGGCAAGAATAAGGCACGATTTCTTCGTTTATTCTATATGGTGCTGTACCAGGATCAATAAAAGGTTTTATATTCCACGCAATTAACACAGCCACCTAACATTGTCCTCCATTAACTTTCTCTGCAGCCAGAGAGGAAGGTAATGAAAATAGAGGACCCCTCAAATTTCTTTTTATTATTTATTGCAGTTAAAATATTGTTTGTTTAAAAATTTAAAATTTATTTTTATTTAAAATTAATATTTTTTTATTGTTTGGTATGCTTATAATAAAGATGAAATTAAAAAAATATCATTTTAACATTAGAGAAAATTAATTTGAAACGTAATTTTTATTATTCTTTCGAACATCTCTAAATCTAAATTATATTTTTTTTAAAGCTACTAGATATTTTAAAATGTATTTTATGTTATGGTGCGGAGCAAAATGATGTAAAATGGTAACGTTTTAAGTCGGAAGAAATCAATGGAAAACATCTAAAAATTTATAGAAAAAAATAAAACCAAGTAAAAAAACATTATTTATATGTATATATCAGTTATATTTAGATTGAATTTAATAGGATAAACACATTATTTGTTATGCGTTAAATAAAATAATTATAAATAAAAAAAAAAAACATTCATTCAAATCTATTCAAACCAGTATATCTATCGAATTCCAATAAAATTTTCATCCTCCAGCAAATTTAAACCCATTGAACTTGTACTGGACATTAAAAGTTAAAATGTCAAGGCAGCATGGTAAAATTGTCATTGTGATCACCATAATTATTCAGGCTGATCCACCAATACTGTAATTAAGCACCAACATCATTATTATTAGACGGTTGCCGTTGTCACTCCCACACAGACCGAACCTGACCCAGTTACCAAATCACCTTGAGAGAGTTGCATGACACTTAGCCTGTTTATTTCATGAAAAAATATTTTTTATAAAAATTATTTTTTAAACTTTTACAAGTTTTTTTGTTATTAAAAAAATTATTGATAAAAAATATTTTATAATCAAATAAAAAATTAATTTAATTTATATAAAAGTATTATTCTTTTATTTTTTTATGAAAAATACTTTTCTAAATTCAAAAATAATAAAAAATTATCTTATTATTTATTAATAATGTCAATTTTAATCCTTATTTTTTTATTATTAGTTGTTTTTCTCGTATACTTCTTTTAATTGAAAATTTTTATCTATCAAATTTAATTCTCATTCTTTTGATTTTTATTTATTTTATTTAAAATTATTTATGAAATTATTTTTTTTTCAATTTCACTATCTTTATATTTTTTTATCAAACAAATTTGATTTTTATTATTTTAATTGTAATTTATCTTATTTAAAATAATTTATAAAATTTTATTTTTTTTAATTTCACCCTGTAACTTCTTTATCTGTCAGATTTGATCTTTATTTTTTTAATAAATTTTAAAAAAATAAAAAGGTATTTTCTAGTTTATTTTTCATGACATAATCAAATATTATAAAATATTTTTTAAGTTATTTTTTGTGATACAATCAAAAATGAACAAATTTACTTTCAATAAATTTAATTTTTATGAAACCACTTCTAAGACAAAATTATATTTGAGCAAACAAACAAGCCTTTATATGATTTACTTTAGATTCACATATCGGAGATCCATACAATTATTTTCCTGTAACTTCTACATTCCAATAACACAAGCATTTGCATCTTGTTTTGGAAAAACATTTAGATATTTTTTTTTTACCTGTAGAAAATAAAAAAAAATCATTTTAGTTTTTTTAATCATTCTATTTTTTTCATAAAAATCAAGAAAACATGTTTATTAAATATTTTAAAAAATATATGCGACTTTTATTAAAAATAAGAAAAGAAATGGACAAACTAAACTCTTATTTCTATAATACAAAAACTTGAAAAACAATATCTTTTTATCTTTCCAGCCTCTTTAAAAATATTAAAACAATAGAAAACCCTTGTTATCTAAAAAAAAATTATCTTGATAATTTATTTTTATAAAAAACAGAGGAACACCACACCAAACCCATGAATCATTGCAGTCCTCCGTCAATAGAAGAGAATTTACAAGGTAAATGCCTACTTCTTAATGAAGGTAATGTTTTAATTATGGTTTGGTTTGTTTTTATATTTTAAAAGTATTTTTTTAAAAAAAATTAATTTTTTTATTTTATATTAATTATTTTTAATATTTTTAAATATTTTGATATACTGATATTAAAAATAATTTTAAAAAATAAAAAAAATATTATTTTAATGTATTTTTAAATAAAAAATATTAAAAAAACAACCATAATCACACTCAAATAATTATGTTTGTTTTACTGTTTAGCATGTTTTTTAAAAAATTTAATTTTTAATTTTCATTTCAAATTATATTTTTATAATATATTGATATTAAAAATATATTTTTAAAAACATTCATAGGCGAACAATGTTTCCCTTCATCAAGAATCAAGAGATGAGTTCATCGTCGCGTCTCATGTTTGAAAAAGTCTATGTAACTAACGGACATGATGGGCTTCCACTTTCCAATGGCAATGATGATGGGATTTAAGTGGGTGGGTCCCGCGAACCCTGGCGAGGAACATTGTCCTTTGCTCGTACGAGTCAGTATCAGAGCAACGGGACAGGGGTTTCATGAAGTCATGTCGTGGGA
>Ga0325402_1002949_pt1 | contig 15156 bp, 10 predicted proteins | sample PopdelMetagenome_22_FD_207212 | JGI IMG/M metagenome (GOLD analysis project Ga0325402, IMG submission 207212) | Populus deltoides microbial communities from Bellville, Georgia, United States - Xylem-PdKOR-R3 | ecosystem: Host-associated > Plants > Phyllosphere > Stem > Wood/Secondary xylem... | reverse complement strand
TAATCTCTACGCAACATGATGAAACTGTTACTAATGATGAGATTGCTGCTGACCTCAAAGAGCACGTTATTAAGCCTGTCATCCCTGAGAAGTATCTTGACGAGAAGACCATTTTCCACCTCAACCCATCAGGGCGGTTTGTCATTGGTGGACCACACGGTGATGCTGGACTTACTGGTCGTAAAATTATTATCGATACTTATGGTGGTTGGGGAGCACATGGTGGTGGTGCCTTCTCCGGCAAGGACCCTACTAAGGTAGACAGGAGTGGTGCCTACATTGTTAGACAGGCAGCAAAGAGCATTGTTGCAAGTGGCCTTGCTCGCCGATGCATTGTTCAGGTCTCTTATGCTATCGGTGTGCCAGAACCTCTGTCAGTTTTTGTTGACACATATGGGACTGGAAAGATCCCAGACAAGGAGATTCTCAACATCGTGAAGGAAAAATTTGACTTCAGGCCTGGAATGATAGCCATTAGCTTGGATCTTAAGAGGGGTGGCAATGGCAGGTTCTTGAAGACAGCTGCTTATGGTCACTTTGGAAGGGACGACCCTGACTTCACATGGGAGGTAGTGAAGCCCCTCAAATCTGAGAAGCCCCAACAGTAAAAGTGGCATGGCCTGCGATCAATAATTTGCTTGCTCTTGGCAGCATCACTGAAACCCAAGAGTCTTCCAACTGTTTTCTCGCCTTTTGTTTTGTTTCGCTGCTTATTTTATTTATTATTTCATCCGTATGCTTTTGCCATACAGTATAAGAATACATGTGGAGTCTCGAGTCTTAGTTAAACAAGAAGAGCTGCCTTGATACTTCATGAGATTGTTTAAGAAGAGAAGAGAAGAGAAGAGAAGAGAGATGTAATACTGTAAAAGGATGAACTACAGATAAATGAATTTCACTGTGGAATAAGATGATTGCTCTAACTTCCATTTACCCGTTCTGTTCTCTTACAAATTAATAGATTGTTAGCAGACACTAATGAAATATTATCATATTCCTACTCAGTTGCTAAACTCTTTTGTCCAAAGGATAGAAGAAACAGATTGCTTTCCAACAATTTCAAACTAATGAAAAGATTTTCAGAGCTAATAAAGCTCCTCTGGGAAGATCATCCTGGCAGCCTGCTGTGCTGTGTGTATATATCCAAGCATAATTAATCGTCGCGAGGGTAACTTTGATTTTCGACCAAAAATAATAATTTTTTCTCGAGAAAATCAATTGCCCACCTTCTCTTCAATCATTCCTTGAACTCATTTGGATTTGTATATAGGTGGAGAGCACCTCATGAAGATATTTTCCAACTTCCACTCACAATTAACAATCTCTCACCAACACCATATACAGTTTATCATAAGATAGTTCTTGCGACAACAACAAATCCTGTCTTTCCCGATTAAACTTTTCGTCGAAAATAGCACTTATTAATTTTATTGGGACTTTTACCGACAAGATTTTGTCATGAAAAAACTCACTTACGCAGCTGTTATGGAAAGTTTTTCCCAAGAATTATAGTGTAACTCATAGCTAGAGTATAACCACGTTACGAACCCACCAGTCTCGGTCAGTTGCTTGCCTTCTTGTCAATGCTGATGAGCTTGGCCCAAACGGCAGGTTAGCTCGGGAATTTGCTGATCTGAAATTTAATCCGGGTTGGATTTTATATTAAACTAAGTAAGAGTTGATTCTGTAAAGTCCGGTTTAATTACTTGGTTAAACACCTAGTTTTACTTTTTAATTTCCTTTTCAAAATTTTATTAAAAAAATTCTTGAAATATTGTGGTTTTGAATTAATCTAACTAACTCATCTAATTTATAATCTAGATCTTGAACAGGGTAATAAACCAGGCAGAGTGTAATAACTTTGCTTCTTCTTAACATATTCTTTGCAATGGAGATCAACGTAGCAAAATCATTCAGTAAGGGCTAAATGGGAGAAAGAAACATGCATTTTTACAACTAATTAAGAGATAGAGGACTTGTCAAAATATTCTAATCATGCAATTGAAATTGAAACCTTAATTAATTGTGAGTCCATCATGTACCAGGTCAACGTCGTTAATTGACAGCATTCTTTTTTTAACTAGGTTAAAAACGACAAACCATAACCCACCCACCTTTCTATTTTCCCAACAAAAATAATCATTACAGTTGAATTTATGAATTTATGCATACGAAAGTAATGTCGACATTACTATATAATAATTACCAACATTAAATTTGCATGGTTATCTAATAACGAAAACTTTAAAAATATTAATTTGGGTAATTTTAAAAATCCATTAGTTTAAAAAAATAATTAATAATGAAAACTTTAAAAATATTAATTTGGGTAATTTTAAAAATTCCATTAGTTAAAAAAAATAATCTTGGTTTACCCATCCTAATCCCTTATAAGTCAATCATTTTTTTTCGGAAGTTTTCTCCTTCAATTTATTTTTTTTCTTGTTGGCTTCTTAATTCAACAACTTTCAAGGCCTCTTTGGAAATACTATAAAAGTGAGTTCTTTTAAATTTTTTTATTAAAATTTTTTTAATATATATTTTATTGTTTTGATGTGTTGATATCAAGATAATTTTTTAAAAATAAAAAAAATATTATTTTAATACATTTCTAAATAAAACATATTTTAAATTGCAACCGCTATCATAATCCCAAATAAATGTTTAACCATCGTACTAACAGTTTCCGTCCACCCTTCTCGATAGAGATTCCATTCTATTTTATATGATAATTTATGTCATCTCAAAATGAAATAATATCTGAAGCTGAATATACAGTGATAATACTGACTGCTCTAGTTGGTATAAATTAATTGGTTATTTGAAATGATGATAATTAAGACTTAATGGTTTTAAATGAACTAAATTATGATAGAGTTACTAAGATGAAATACTTTCTGTTTATACAATGGTGTTCTGACGGTGAATAAAGAAAGAGACTAGCTTATCCAATTGTCGTTCTTTAATTTGTGGGAGTAATCATTCATTTCTTAAATAAAAAAGCTAAATATTAAAAGGAAATATATACTTGAAGAAAGTTATAGGTCATTCAATATATATATATAGCAACTATGATAACGTTATATATAGATGATGAATCTTCAAGCTATAAAAACACATTTTGAACTATAATTAATTCCCTCTCAACACAAATTCCATCTTCTTCATTGTAATTTTAAGGTTTGTTTCTCAGCATGCATGGATTCCTCTGGAGATATATAGTTTGGGCACATATATGGTTATTGAGGGGTTTTGCTGCTAACGTGGGTCACTGCACTTCCATTAGAGCTGATCAGACGTGGGCAGTGACCAAAGGACCCTAACTTGCTTAATCGGGACGATAGGTGCCGCAAGCTCTGGTGCCGGAAGCTGATTCTAAAGTGGTGGTCCATTTCTTACAAACACAACTGGTGCCAATTATTTGTCTTTGATTTCCACGGCAAAAGAGAGTTACTTGCAAGAGATTGGGAGGTCCAAATTCGTCATGCATGAAGAGAAGCCAATGATATTGTCCCATATTGGCTTTCAGAATTTGGTATTTCATGGTTGGTGGGAGATTCTTTTTTGGAGCTATATATATATGATCACATGTTCCGAAGCCAAACAATTAGAGAAATCATATTCTCCTAATTTGATGCTTTATAGTAATTAAGTGGTTAATTAGCTAGGTACAGCATTTTCTTCCTGACTTTTTCATTAATTTTTTTGTTAGATAGATACTTAAAATTGGAGGTATTTTATAATTTGTTCCATGCCAAATTAAATTGCACTCTTATTTTATTTACATAATTAAATATATTAGATCTTATACTTCTTCTTTTTTCCCACTTCATCTCCAGGAGGTTTTTTCTGATATAGTAAATTTTCTTTTTATGTATACATATACAGGTTAATTAAAGAAGATAAAACGTTACAATTAATAATTATTGGAATATTTGAAATATGTGAATTTTAATATGATTTACTAAATGGCATGCATCAAAAGTAATTACTATAGATAATAATAATGATAATAATAATAATAATAATGACAGCATTAACAACATTAAAAGCAGGAATTAAGCCCAAGTGGGATTCTCTCCCACCCCTCTCTGTATTTAATAAATCCTCAAATAGGAACAAATCTTGAGCTTCTCTTCCTTGTTCTATCTACAAATATCTTCCAAAACAGGCAAACACCATCCAACACCTAACATGGCTTCTAGAGATTCTGGAAATGAAAATCCTGCCTTGCATCACAAGGTTGAGGGAAAAGAAATGATGGATTATAGTGTGATTGAGTCGCCTGCTATCACAGATTTCAAACAAGTTGCTGAAAAGATAACTTTTTTTATCTGAAAAACATTCAACAACTCATGGAGGAAGAGAGTGAGGAAATCGATAAAGATAAAGGTACTTTATTTCGGTCATCAAGATCAATTAGATCAACACGTTGCTAGCTGTGGCTTTGGATGGACAAGAGGAGAAAGAAACTAAAAAACAAAAAGATTACTTTGCTCTTTTTCGGTTATGTATGTGTTGGTTTTTTTTATCTTTATTTTTGTGTTTGCTTTTTGTTTTTATGATTCTTTTTTGGTATATCTTGTTTTTGGCTAGAAGGTAGCCAAAACAATTATAAAGGTACGTATCTGTCTCTCCTCCAGCTATAGTCATGGACGTGGAAGGAGAGGAGAGAGACGAGGTTGAGGAGGAGGAGATTAAAAAAAGAGAGGTGGGTGGTCGAGATGGACGATGGATGGGACTCTAAGCGTGTAGTAGACGACCCTGAAGAATATACTCGGTGCATACAATACGAGAAAAAGGAAAGAAGGAATCTTTTGCTGTACTATCATAAATCTGCTTCCGCATCCAAAGTAATCAAGATATGCTTTTAACAAACAAATTGTTCTTGTTCTTGTGGTTTGAAGTTTCTCATAACTGATTGATTTTTGTTTTCTTCTTTTCTTAGGGTTTTGATATTGAATGTCCTCCTCCACCTGGCTACGTACTGTCGTGTACCTCCCATGGATCTTAATGACTCTTCTCTTCTTGAAGCTGTCAAGAGATGGCCAAATTTGCTGTTGAATATTACGACCCAAAATATAAGGAAAAGGTCCAAGTGCAGCAATTTGGGGATTAGTTCCTATCAGATGTCTTGGTCTGATTAATTAAAGGAGGCGTCAGCAGCCAGCAAGGGAACACAAAATGAATATAATTATCTGCTTAGAACTACGTACTATAAACAAAGAATTATGTACCTTGACGACTGGGGTTTATTTACATAAAGCAATATAAAATTCTCTTCTAAAACAACATTATTTACATTATAAATCTAATCCTGTTTAACTAATAATGAAGACTACGAATGTGTAAAAAAGGAGACAACATTAAGAACATAATTAAGATACTCTTGGCTTTCAGAGCTGCTGCCAAGAAAAAGCAAATTATTGATCACTTGCCAATATGGCATTATTTTAATCTTGGGGTTCAATACCTCAATTCCTTCCGAAGTGGCCCTAAGCAGCTCCCTTCAAGACCATGCCATTTCTACCCCTCTTAAGATCCAAGTTAATGGCAATCATTCCAGGCCTGAAATGTGGAAGTTTTCTTTCACAATCTTGCGAATTTCCTTGTCCGGGATCCTTCAAAGCACCATGTGCGTCTACATGCAAACATTGACAATGGTTTGATCAGGACACCACTAGCATAAGAGACCTGAACGATACACCCGGGAGCTAGCCTACTGACAATGATGCTCTTGGCAGCCTGCCTAATGTGTAGCCTTAATTCAGGCTAAGATATGGAGTATCAAAATGAAAAACAGGTTACTATTAGCCTTCATGCATGCAAAGATATCAAAACTAGGGGTGTTCACGGTTCGGTTCGGTTTAGATTTAAAAAATCAACCGAACTACATTAATTTTGTGAAATATAAACCAAACCGGACCGAAAACCGGTTCAAACCGAACCGGCCCGATTCGGTTAAATCTGGTTTTCTTGGCAAAAAACCGGAAAACCTAAACCCGAACCCTGACCCGCCAACCCAAAACTCCACCTGGTCCTTTGCTCTCTCATCCAAATCTTAGCAGCCAAATTTGAATCTATCATTGAAATCTACAAGAAAGACTTGGAAGAATTCGGATCCGGCTTGAAAAATAAATATGTCATTATCCGCGATGTCGCTTCACACGCCGTCCATGATCTCCCAGCTTCCTTTGAGGCCAGCGCTGTCGTCGCTCAGGAGTACATCAAAGGGTGATGGGCTCGTTTGGGGAAACCTGGCTGGATTTCACCTTTGCTCCTATGAACATGAACAACAACCATTTGGGTTTCTTGAACCAGAAGCATAATTCAAATGTATGCGATCCCTAAAGCCAAGAAAACATCTAAACCAAACCTCTCTATATACATATACGATACATCCACTATCAAATTGAACCAAGCAGAGGAGGCCAAGGCTTTGCTTGTTAAACGCTTAAACACATATGGCAGTGGAGAAACTGGGAAAGTGCAGAAACTGGGAAAGGAAGATTGAGAATTTATCTGGAAAGGAGGCGGCTTTTTGTGAGATGAGATGCACAGGGAGGAAGGGTTAGTCGGTTAGGTTAACTTAACTATTTATATCGTAATTTTTTGTTAATTGTTTAATGGGCCTGGTTTGGTTTGGTCCGGTTTCTGGTTCAAAACCGAAACCGGACCGGACCTATTAAAATTTATGGTTTTAAAAATCAGTTTAATCGGTTTTTCATTTCGGTTCGGTTTTTTTGGTTAATTTTTCTTCGGTTTTATCGGTTAATCGGTTATTTTGAACACCCCTAATCGAAACTGCATGCAGGAAATGAAAATTCTTTTACAAACATACAGTCCATTGTTAGCCTTCATGCGTGCTAAGATATGAATGAAAGCATAAAAGAAATAAACAAGGCAGAAAAAAAATACCTGAATGCAAAGTAGATTCCAAGCTTTCTAGCCCTTCCTCGGTCTTGAGATTCAAAGTCGCTTTGGTTGCTCCCAATCCTTTTTCTTTACTATTGCAATTTCCTCGCATACATCCTCAATTGTCTTAATAACATGGAGCTCTGGTGTTTCTTGTAATATGATTTCCTTAAATTCATAAAAGTCTCTATTTGAAGCATTGGTGATGTGCTTACAAAGTGTTTGCCACTCATTTGTCAGGTTTGGTATCCAAGGCAATGATGTATTTTTGTTCCATGTCAAGTTTGATGATGCATATTTCAGCATGGATTCAAACCTGATTGCCTCTGGAACCATGAGCACAATGGTTAAGAGACCGTGTGCTCGTTTCTCCTCGTATGCCTGGTCTACTTTAACCTTCTTCCCTTCTTTTGATGAATGGACTTTCTTCTGTTCTTGGGCCAAATTGTGTATTGCTACCATTAATTGCTGTCTCCCTAGTGGAAAATCAAGCCTGAGGGTACGTGCATTGCCCTCCAAATCACCATAAGAACAACCATACGGCAAAAAAGTGGAACCAGGTATCAACCTCTCGCTTGTCTTGCTGTGCTTGTCCACCTTTGGTTTAAACTCAAACCGGTGGCCTTGTTGATTTTCATAACCAATAAGGTAAAGATCAAACGTTCTGATCTTTAGAGTAATTGAGTATTGGCTTGTGCTCAAGACAATGTCAATAAGCAGGGACTTATCCTTAGGAGGAAGAACTGGCTTCTTCAAACCCCTTACTCGAATACTATCGAAGGTGAGTCTAGTACGCCACTTGCGAACAATGTCACCATAGCATTCCCATTCATCTTCCACATTAAAAGGCTCAAAATCATTCAATATAATTGGACGTGTACTTCCACGTAGGTTCAACATCCGGAGAGAAAGAGAGAGAAAAACAAAAAATTGAGCTTGGGACCTTTCAGAATTTGGAGATCAGGAAAACAAAAAAAAAAAGAGCTTGGGAACCTTTCAAGCTTAACAGTATTGCTTAGTTGCAGAAATGAGTGGAAATGGCAGGTTGTATTCTTTTGATCATCCCTTTCCTTGGAAATCAAGCAATGAAACTAGGCATTAATTTGAAGCCTTGAAATCCCATTTATGTATAATCAAATGTAATAGAATCTACTTTTCATCTTTATCATTTTCTAAAGGTGTACATTACTGTTTCACATGGTGGAAATATTGTTGGTTTCGTAACCAAAAGAAGTAGTTGGAACTTTTCTTTGTAATTGTCACACTATACACAATACTTGAGCTAGCAAGGTGTTTTCTTTATGCACACACAACTATAGGGTTGTGTTTTCTTTAACGGGATCTTATCCAATTCCTATCCTGTACTATTTTAGGATATATGTTTCTTAATTCTGAGGTAGTCCATTAATGCAAGGGGAAGAAAAGAGAGAGGCTAAATTAACAACCATATGTATATATTGCATATATGCATGTTGCTGTTTTTGTTTTTGTTTTTGTTTTGTGAGCTGAGCTATTCCAATGTGTAATAGAAGTCCTCTTCACTCTTTAGTTAGTTTCTAAAGGCCAATTAATTACTTTATGCATTGCTGCTTTGCATGGCGGTCTTGTTGGTATGGCAGCAAAATTAGTAGTTCCAAATTTGGAATAGCTTCCAAATCTCAAATTCATATCTATAACTATTTTTGTGTAACCAATATTGCAAAAGTCAATCCATGGAGTTATGTTCTGTATTATATAAGAAAATTGTTCAATTTATATTCGTGGAGTTATGTTCTCTGGAAGTCTTATTTTTATCCATCAAAATGCTTTGTCTGATGCCGTGTTTGCCTAAGGCCATGTTTGTTTCCCGGAATTCACTTTCCGGAAAACCACTTTCCAAACTTTCCTGTGTTTGTTTGCCATTAGAAAAATTGATCAACGGAAACCACTTCTAGTCAATGGAAACCCTTTCCGGTCAACGGAAACCATTTTCGGTCAACATTGCAAATTGAAATAATATTCTTTTCATAAGGAGTGAAAGGACCTGTTAAAGAATATTTAAATATATAAAAGTTCGATTGTTTGATTTTTAACCATTTCCGGTCAACATTGCAAATTGAAAGAATATTTTTTTCATAAGGAGTGAAAGGACCTGTTAAAGAATATTTAAATATATAAAAGTTCGATTGTTTGATTTTTAAAGTTAGAGAGTGAAAGGACCTCTTAAAGAATCTCTAATATATATATGAAGACAACTTAATTGATTAATTTCTTTGGAAAAATTGTGTTGATGATCGATCGATATGATATCGCACTCGATCGTCTTGTGATGTTTTGAAAATTTAGATAGGAAATGATAAAAATACCCTTAGAAGAGTACGTTTTAGTTATCTATAGCAGGTGAAGGAAATCTTAGTAATTAAACAAAGAATTAGTACGTAAATATAAAAGAAAAACAAAGAATTAGTACGTAAATATAAACGAAAGAAAAAGAAGACTTACACTTAAAGAAAGAGAGTGAACCATAAAAAGAAGAAGAGAATGAGGGAAAGATGACGCAAGAGAAAAGAGTTAGAAATTAAAATATGTTTAAAAAGTAAGAATCATGTTTTGATGTGTATAATTATCTTATTTAGCTATAAAATAAAAAAAGAAAAAGAAAAGAAAACCTAGACTAGAAGAGAGGGAACCATAAGAAGAAAAAGAGGGGAAAATAAAACAAGGAGAAGAGAATTAGAGAAAATAAATATAAAAGGTAAGATTTATATTTTGATATGTATAATTGTATTATTTAGCTATAATTTTTGGTTTTATTGAGAATTTAGGATTTTGAAAATTTTATTTTAAGTTTGATTAATGAATTAATTAGAATATTAACAAATCAAGCTTAACTATTTTATTTTATTTAGTAATCATTCTTTACTTGCCTTCAAATATCTTTTAAAAAACAACTTTTTGGTTAGAATATTAGACTTTTTTTTCATATATATTACATAATCGTTTACACACACACACACACACACATATATATATATTCAATCTTCTATACTATGCTTGTCTTATACTTCTTTTCTCTCACTTCATCTCGAAGAGATTTTTCTTTTGATATAGCAAATTTTTTATTTTTTTTATATATATACAGGTTAATTAAAGAAGATAAAACCTTATAATTAATAATTATTAGAATATTTGAAATATGTTAATTTTAATATGATTTAATAAATGGCATGCATCAAAAGTAATTACTATAGATAATAATAATGATCATAATAATAATAATAATGACCCCATTAACAACATTAAAAGCAGGAATTAAACCCAGGTGGGATTCTCTCCCGCCCTCTCTGTATTTAATAAATCCTCAAATAGGAACAAATCTTGAGCTTCTCTTCCTTGTTCTATCTACAAATATCTTCCAAAACAGGCAAACACCAACCAACCCCTAACATGTCTTCTAGTGATTATGGAAATGAAAATCCTGCCATGCATCACAAGGTTGAGGGAAATGAAATGATGGATTATAGTGTGGTTGATCAGTCGCCTGCTATCACTGATTTCAAACAAGTTGCTAAAAAGATACTTTTTTATCTGAAAAACATTCAACAACTCATGGAGGAAGAGAGGAAAGGGGTTCAGGACGAAATCGATAAAGAAAAAAGGGTCTCTCCTGTAGTGGAGGTAAAGGTTTATTTCGGTGATCTTGACCAATTAGATCAACACGTTGCTGTGGCTTTGGATGGTGAAGAGGAGAACGAAACTAAAAAACAAGAGTATTGCTCTGTTATTGATGTGTCCACTGTCAAGGATCCCGAACAAGTCATGGCCATGGTGGTAGAGAAGAAGGAGAAAATCACAAAAATAATTATACAGGTATCTGTCTCTCCTCCAGCTATAGTCATGGACGTGGAAGAAGAGGAGAAAGACGAGGTTGAGGAGGAAGATGATGATGATGATGATGATGATGAGATTAAAAAAAAAGGGTGGGTGGTTTTGGACGATGGCTGGGACTCTGACCGTGTAGTAGAGGACCCTGAAGAATATACTCGGTGTTTACGATACGAACCAAAGGGAAGAAGGGATCTTTTGTTATACTATAATAAGTTTGCTTCTGCATCGAAAGTAATTAAGAGAGTGTTTTTAACAAAAAAATTGTTCTTGTTCTTGCTTATCTTGTTCTTGTGGCTAGAAGTTTCTAATAACTGATTTTTATTATATTTTTTTAGGGTTTTGATATTGATTGTCCTCCTCCACCTGGCTACTGTTGGGCATACCCCATGGATCTTAATGACTCTTCTCAACTTGAAGCAGTCAACAGAATGGCCAAATTTTCTATTGAATATTACAACACAAAATATAAGGAAAAGGTAAGGGCAGCAATTAGGGGATTAGTTCTTGATAATTGAATTGAATTTGCGGTATTGATTCTTAATTTTTCTTGTTGCAGGGAAAAATGATCAAGTTTGTTCTAGTTCATCATGCAAATTTCTGCAGATCCCTTCACGGTGTGTACTACATAACTTTATTGGCTAAAGACCTTATTAAGGATGATGGTGACGAGATAACTTATCAAGCTAAGGTGATCCACGATGATATTCGATCAGGAGATATATAGATGTGGAAATTTTTAGGCCAAAAACAAACCCCAGTAAAAAAATATATAAGATTAAAAAAAATGGTGATGATGTTGAAGAGGAGGAGGAGGAGGAGAAAACTGAAAGGAAATACTGGGTGGTTGAGTTGGACGATGGCTGGGACGTCTATCATGTAGTTGGAGGCGAACCTGATGAATATACTCGGCGTTTGAAATACCTTGAAAAGGAAGAAAGGGATCTTTTGGTGCACTATTCTGAGATTTATTGCGCATCCGATGTAATTACGAAACTTTTTTAACAAACAAATTCTTGTTGTTCTTGTTCTTGTGATTTGAAGTTTCTCATAACTGATCGATATTATTTTTCTTTTTTAGGGTTTTGATCTTGTTCGTCCTCCTCCACCTGGCTACTGTTGGGCATCCCCCATTGATATTAATGACTCTTCTCAACTCGGAGTTGTCAACAGAATGGCCAGATTTGCTGTCGAGTATTACAACAAAAAATACAAGAGAAAGGTCCAAGTGCAGCAATTTGGGCAGTAGTAATCGACGATATGGAGTTGGATTTGTGCCGTGTATTGATTCTTAATATTTGTTGTTGCAGGGAAAAAAGATGGAGTTTGTTCGAGTTCATCATGCAAATATCACGAGAGCTTGTCGTGATGCTTACTACATAACTTTACTGGCTAAAGACCTGATTAAGGAAGACGATGACGAGGAGAAAGGTTATCAAACTAAGGTGGTCCATTGGGAGTTTCTATCAGGAGGCGAGAGTATATATGTTGAAATTTTTAGGCCAAAAGCAAACCCCAGCAGTCAAGCTATTATATAATCAGTCAAGCATGTTTTGATGTGGCCATTCTCTAATTAATGGCTGTCGCTTATTGCTAATAATACTATCAATTATCATAATAATAATAATAATAATTAAAAAAAAAAAGCCTTTCATGGCAGTCTTCCTGAACTTCATTTGTCTCCAGTTACTTTGCGTGAAAGCAAGACTTGCAAACGTAAGCAAGCAACACAAGTTCTAATTAAAATCAGTAGGGGCTTCTTCTTTAATTAACTGTGCCTTGGTCAATGAATTAATCAAACACAAAAGTACGTAGTTGCCAGGTTCCATATATGGTGTAGAATACGGAGGAGGGATCACAGAGGGAGCTGCAAGATGTAGAGAGGGGCAGTAGAAGAGGTAGGATTTCTCCCAAGTAATTAATAACATTATTGAAATAGCTAACCCGATATTTCTGTACACACACCCGAGGCCCCAAGTAACAGTACGGCTCTTCAAAATACAAAGTCCATATATAGCAATACATATATAAACAAATCATCTCTCCCTAGCTCTACCGACAAAGAGAGAGAGAGAGAGAGATAATGAAGAAAAAATAAGAAGAAAATCACTTGTCCCACCTGTTCAGTGTCCTAAATATCAACATTTTAACGTCTGAGGTACGCCGAAAAATAGCAAGAATAACCATCTCGACTTGTAAGAACTCGGCTTCATGGTCGACAACGTAAGAGCGTTGTTATAAAAACAGCATAAGTTCTTAATTGGTACTAAATCCAAACCTTTTTTGCATCTAAAAATCAAATGAAACTGCAAGGAAATTAAAGCCAAGATCATTCACAGGGCGAATAAGTTCTCTTCCGCAATAATACTAACAAGGCAAAACTCAAAATGAAGCCTTTCCACCCCCAATAAATAATGGAGTACTGAACGTGGATCATCGATCCTGGTTTTACATAAATTCTGGTATGCAAAGACAATATTATGACAATGCAATCTTTGCTTTTCAAATAATACATGTCCCCTTCTAATATTCTACTTATGTCTTATGAATGAAGCTAGCAGGATTTTTCATAATTCAACCTCACAATCTCTTGGTAAAAATGAAATTATGATCTCTTTATTATATTAAAAATATTGTTATTAAACTCGATTTATACCAACATTCAAGAATTTCAGAGTTTAATTTAGATTGATTTTTTAATTAAGTGAAATAAAATATTAAATTATTAAAAGTCGATTAACATGAACAAATCCGATTGGGTAGACATAAAAAAAATTTCTCTTAATAAAAATAATTTAGTGGTGGAAAATATACAGCTGACCCGCTCACATCACAATTATATTTTGTTGTTGATGATATTTATTCATTAATCCCGATGATGACGATCACTACTAGAAAAATTAAAAACGCATGAAATATTCTTCAATTGCTAGAACTCTGGGTCCCCTTTGCATCGGCACTGAAGAGGGTGCGAGAACTAAAGCCTCAGTTTGACAACATCAAAAGACAACGGAGGGAAAGCAACAAGTACAAGAAGGAATGCATAAACAGCTTCCTGCTCTATCGCCTTGAGGGTATTGGCAGTGTTTTGACAGCCTCGATTGACCTGACTTCAGGGCTTGGAAGCCTGTGCGTGTATGATTTATGCTGCAAACACAATGAGGTGGTTTACTGAACTGGAGCAATATGGTGGTTACATTTCTATTTGGCCCTGTATACCATGAGGCTGCTGAATCTTTGCTTGTGTTCTGAATGATTGCAGGTTCTTGAATTCCTAGGGGATGGATGATGTTTGCTTGCTCCAACTGAACTGCATCAGAAACCTTCATTTTACTTTATATGTTTTGGTGTTATTTCCACTATTACCGGACTTGTCTTTAGTTTTATAGTAGCAGTGGCCTTGTGCAAGTGTTTAACTGGAAACAATCAGTCTGATTTTTTAGGTATCGGAAGATGTTTGAGATTTGTCAAAATTAAGTGATGGTATTGAGATGCTATGTGGATGGCTTGTTAATGTATTGGCTTGCCAACTAATTAACCTAGCTTTTCTCTTTAGCTCATTGGGACAGTTCCTTCAAGCTTAGGGTTTGATTAACTAAATGTGAACCACATTCAACTTAGTGGAGAACTAGCACTCCTAGAATAGTTCATTCACATGATTGGTTAAGAGGTAAGAACTTGGAAGAGGAATAGTCGATGGATGTTCAGGCAACAAAATACATGAAGACTTCCGAAGGACTGTTATGCAGGTTAGCTGTTTCTAAGGGTTGAAGATCAGCTTGTATTATTTCTTGTATCAGCCTCTATTATTTCTTAATGTATTCTTTTTTTTCTTAGCTTGTAAATTATATCTATATAATAGATAATTCTCAATAAAAAAACACAATTTTATTCAAAAAACTCTAAACTGTGATGGTATCATTGCTTTCTTTTGTTTCCAGTCTTGAGATTAAGAAGCCTTTCCTGTCTGTCTTTCTGTATTTGATTTGTCTCGAATTAATTACTTTGCATAAAAGCAGAATTTGCAAAAGCAAGCAAGTTCAAAAATCAGGAGGGGCTTGTTGTTTTTAACTGTGTCTTGGTCAATGAATCAAACACAGAGCAGTTAGGTTGATAGTCAGGTTCCATGGTGTAGAATATGGATCAGGAAGGAGAGGGAGAAATAGAGAGAGGCAGTAGAGAACAGGGAGGATTTCATCAAACAGTTTCTGAATTGCTAACCCAATTCTGTACACACCCTAGGCCCCAAATAACATGGGTTCTTCACAATACCAAGTCCATAACAATACATAGACAAATCATCTCTCCCTATACAACAAAATGAGAAAAAAATAATAAAGAGAAAAGAAGAAGAAAATCACTTGTCCCCCCTGTTCA
>Ga0325402_1002947_pt1 | contig 15158 bp, 11 predicted proteins | sample PopdelMetagenome_22_FD_207212 | JGI IMG/M metagenome (GOLD analysis project Ga0325402, IMG submission 207212) | Populus deltoides microbial communities from Bellville, Georgia, United States - Xylem-PdKOR-R3 | ecosystem: Host-associated > Plants > Phyllosphere > Stem > Wood/Secondary xylem... | reverse complement strand
ATGGAGACCCATCCTCATTGCATATAAATTATCATCATCGTTAAAGCTAGAAGTCATTTCTCATTGCAACAAAAATGCTGCAAGAGATCGGCAAGAACCCAAGAAAATGCCACGCCAGCGGAACAAAAACAACGACCACATGAAGAAAACTAAAGATAATTATGGAATTAGCTTCATAATTATGCAATTTCCATACGGGAGATTTAGATTTTTATGGGCACACTTGTTAAAACTTATATCAGCCACACACGATCTCTAATTTTAGCCATTTAAGATTGTTGATGTATCGAGAGTTAGTGGATGGTGTTATTTTATTCCGGTAATCTGATAGTAGTTATTTTTTAAAATATTTTTTATTTAAAAATATATTAAAATAATATTTTATATTTTAAATTTTTTATATTAACATATTAAAATAAAAACATATAAAAATAAATTAATTCGAAGTAAATATAAAATATTTATTTTTTATTTTTTTAAAATATTTTTAAAATACAAAAACAAATATTCTATTTACCACCAGTAATTATTATATATTTTGTGTATTGAATTGTTTGCATCGAGTTTCTTGTCGAATTAACATTATGATAATTCACTTAAAAAATTGTCAAATAAAAAATGCTTTTAATTTTTTTTAAATTATCTAATCTAATTTTTTTTATTCTCCAAATTATATTTTGAAAAATCCAAAAAAAATTCCTAATTTTTTGAAATATTTTGAATTTCTTTTTATGGGGAGATGCATTTTATTTCTTTTCCAACCTACCTAAAAATTTATATGTGTGTGTGGTTGAGAGTTATTTTTTATCTTAGGCGATTCAAGTTTCCCTAAAATTCTTGAACCCTTAACTAATTTTTTTGAAATTATTTCATTACTCGAATTTTCCTTTTTCCAAAATTATTCAAAAAATTTTATAAAGATAATAAATCATTTATTTTGATCCAAAAAACTCATAAAAAAATATATTTAAAAATATGATAGCAATTACGATTTAAAATGTTTTTTTAACTTAGAAATGTATCAAAATAATATTTTTTTTATTTTTTAAATATCACTTTTAATTCTAGAGAGCAAAATAATTTGAAAACATAAAAAAATTAAATTGATTTTAAATAAAAAAGAGAAAAATAAAATTTGAAATTTCCAAACACGCCTGTATATTCATCACACCCACGGTCCATCCAATTGGAGAGTGAATCAATAATTATTATTTTTTTGAGAACGATTCATCATTCATGAACACAATATGCTGTGAGGCTTATGTAGTTGGGGGCATACATGAACATCGAGAGATAAAAAGGTATATGCGATTCAAAATAACGTTTTACTCAATTCTCAATTCTATGATTATATACAAATCTTAATTCAATGCTAAAATAAAAAAATTACTAATCAATCCCATATTTCAAGAACTTCTCAATTGGGTCCTATTATACATTCTAATTATCAAATTTTCTCCAAGAACCATTTTATTATTGAAATATGTAAATTAGACGAAAAATATTAATAGACATTGACAAAATATCCAATCGAGAAATATGTGAAAGATTGGGATCTTAATTGATTAAATATATCTAAGATGAAACTAAGAATTGGGTACAGAATTAATTTCCTAAAAACTTTGTAGGAAGTATCTTTTATCATTTAAAGTTTTAAACTCTCAACCGGGTTCGGACCTCCACTTCCAACCCGACCCGTTTTCAAAATTCCCGGGAAATCATGAGCCCATGAAAATTTCTTTAACCCCCCTTCTCTCGCTACATGTGTGTGTGTAGATGTATGTATTTTCTTACCTTCTCCAATCAAAGCTTAAAATGCTCGATTTCATAGCTTAACAGCAACTTCGCGCTCTCCCTGTTAGATCCACAAAATAGCAGCAAGAATGGAGATTTTTTACTGGATGGTTTTTGGTGGCCTAGCTGCAGTGGTAGCAACATTGGAGTTGAGCAAAACAAGCAGAGATCGAATCAACACATCCTCTGCTTTCAGTTCTTTTAAGAATAATTACCTTGTTGTTTATTCACTCATGATGGGTACATTTTAGATCTGTCCGTTTCTTCTTGTTTCTGTTTAAATTCCTATTGCAATGTGGTTTTATGATTGTTTCTGGTTTAGAATGGAGTTTAATGTAGTTTTTTTTTAATGTGGATTAATATTATTTTGTGCTAACATGTCTTGTCTAGATCGCATGAGTTTTATCTTCTTTTTGCGGTTCAAGTTTGATGGCATTTTGGTTTTGTGTTTGTGTATTGAGACGAGTTTGATTAAGAATGGAGGTTATTGCAGTATTTTTACGTGGATTAATTTATTTTGTAGTAATATGTTGCCTAGATCTGTTACTTGTAACTAATTTAACTGTAGAGATCTGATCTTGAAAGAGAATGTGGGGATTTTTTGTTTGTCTTCTGCATTTGATAATAATTATGTTACGTTTTGTGGAACTGATTAAATTGATTTCTGGAAACAGCTGGGGATTGGCTGCAGGGTCCGTATGTGTATTACCTATACAGTCAGTATGGTTTTGGAAAGGGAGATATTGGGCATCTTTTTATTGCTGGTTTTGGATCTTCTATGTTGTTCGGGACAATTGTTGGATCGTTAGCAGATAAACAGTGAGATTGCATTTTGATTGATTTCAATGTTTGGTTGTTAATTACTGATCACATTTAGGATTTCTGATTGTTTTTCTGTGATGAGTTCAGGGGTCGAAAGAGAGCATCAATTACTTATTGCATAACTTACATACTGAGTTGTGCTACCAAGCATTCTCCCGAGTACAAAATCTTAATGGTGGGGCGTGTATTGGGAGGCATTGCTACTTCTTTACTTTTTTCAGCCTTTGAGTCTTGGCTTGTTGCTGAACACTTTAAGGTGGGTGATGAGTTGCAGCACTGCACACTCATATTCTTTCTCTGGATTTGACATTCAGTTTAAATTAACTGATGTCCTTTATAGCATTTATAAGTTTCAGAGTATATACTCCAATGAGAGCATTTATAAGCTTCTGAGTAGATACTCCAATGGATTTTATTAGCTGCTTTCAACTTTGAACCACTCCACATTCTGCATTTAACTGAACATTCTCATCATAGGAATTAGGACATTTTGAAGTTTAACTTCGACATGTTAGGGGGATTTCTATCTTTTCTACCACTCTCATTAATCTTATTGTCTATGTTCCCTTTTTTCAGAGGGGTTTTGATCAACAGTGGCTATCAGTGACATTTTCTCAGGCAATATTCCTTGGCAATGGTTTAGTTGCCATTGTCTCTGGTTTGTTCGGGAATGTACTAGTAGACACCTTGGCATTGGGTCCTGTTGCTCCATTTGATGCTGCGGCATGCTTTCTTGCTATTGGCATGGCGATTATAATGTCATCATGGACTGAAAATTATGGAGACCCTTCTGAAAACAAGGACTTGCTCACCCAGTTCAAGGGTGCTGCAGTTGTCATTGCTTCTGGTGAGTTTCTAACCTTGTAGTTCACCTTTTAGCTCAGTAGATGCTATGGCTTTATCAAATTCATGTCAACTGAAATTTGCACTTTCACCTTGCCATTTCTGTTTCAACCTCCCAGATTTAACACAGTTGGTTTTGATGGAACATTTTACAATGTAAGATAAAAATGGAGTATAAGATTAGAGATATGCATGTCCCTTCTCATTGTTGACACTTTGGCTCTTATTATAGTGTGTGAAGGACTGGTGTCACGTGAGTGATCCACGGATCTTCTTCCTTGCTCCCTTTGTTTTTTCCTTTTTTCATGCCTTGTGCATTTTTGTTGATATTATATTTCTTGTGGAATATAGATGAGAAAATCACATTGCTTGGTGCCATACAGTCACTATTTGAGGGTTCAATGTACACTTTTGTGTTCCTGTGGACTCCTGCTCTGAGCCCCAATGGTGAGGACATTCCTCATGGTTTCATCTTTGCAACTTTCATGTTGGCATCTATGTTGGGAAGTTCCATTGCCTCTCGACTGATGGCTCGCTCATCTCTTAAAGTTGAAAGCTATATGCAGATTGTTTTTTTGATATCTGCTGCTGCTCTTCTCCTTCCTGTTATAACAAGTGTATGTAGCCAACTCTCATCTTTATCAATATCTATCTCTATCAATTATTAATGTGCAAAAAAGGCTGATAGTGGACAAAATTTAACCGTGGTTTTGGAACAGTTCTTGGTAGTGCCTTCTGGAGAGAAAGGTGGAGGCATCTCCTTTTCTGGTTGCATCCAGCTTATTGGCTTTTGCACATTTGAGGCCTGTGTAGGTATTTTCTGGCCATCTATCATGAAGATGAGGTCTCAATATATTCCTGAGGAGGCTAGGAGCACCATCATGAATTTCTTCCGCATTCCTCTCAACATATTTGTATGCATTGTGCTGTACAATGTGAGTGTCATGTCTTGCTTATATACCATGATTGCCTTTTTCTGATGATCACTCTTCCCTCTGATCTGGTTTATTCCTTTTCTTTTGAAGGTCAACGCATACCCCATTGTCTTCATGTTTGGCATGTGCTCTGTTTTCCTCTTTGTGGCATCTCTTTTGCAGAAGCGGCTCAGGTTCATTACAGAGAGCCAAAGATCAAGTAAGTTTTTTAATTGTCTCTCTCACAAGCATTGCATGTGGACAGTAAAGCTGTACATTGTAAGCATTTGTATTTTAATTTCAAATTCCTGATTATGGTGATCTTTTCCGGGTCCCTATCAGTTTTTTTCTTAGTTTACATGTCTGATCAATCTTGAATTATGAATATTTTGTTTCAATGTAGGATCACAAGAGTGGACAGCAATGAAAGAGACAGGTTCCGAGGCAGAGCCTTTAAATATCTGATTGAATTTAGACTAATAAACCTCTGGAACTTCTTAAATGTTGTGAGCAAGCCACCTTTTCTCCCTTACTTTCGACAGTGGAGCAGCAACTGGGTTGGCTGTTTTTCAATCCAATCAATAAAGGAGGATCGTGGATTATGTCCTGCTTGCAGTTTACAGTAAATGTTTTCTGGGGTTAAGGATGCAGTTGACAGTATATTAAAAGAAACGTTTTTAGGTACATTGGGTCAGAAGCTTGCTGTCTTTAGATCTTTATCGTCTACGATTATGTGAACTGGTGTTGAACTACTGCTCCTATATCTTCTTTTTAGATATAAATGCTGGAAAAATTTTGGTGTTTTAATATAAAGGTTTTTGGGTATCTCTTATTTAGCAATCTAAATTTACAGTCTTCTTGTGCAATCAGTTCATAAATAATTACTTTGGCAATTTCGTTATGTATTTTAGTAGCCTCCAGCCTTTAATTATCGTAAATGTGAGTTTGTTTTTCTGCCCATTCCACTCTATTGTACCATCGGATGGATGAATTTTAGTTCAACCCGTATCTTTTACAGCCAGAAGGAAATAAATCTCGCAAGGACTGGCCTCTATTTGAAGACATACTGGATGTTTTACTGAGATATTGTGGCCTTGTGGGTTTTGACTGTTCAGTTGGTAAGCTCATATCAATGGAGGTGACCTATTATGTATGGCATATGCAAAGTTCAAAAGTTCTAATATCACACTTCAAAAAGGAAAAAAGGCAGAGCATCCCACTTGTATTAGTGTAGTAGACGTGTTACAAGCAAAGGCTCCATCGTGGAGAATATATTGAGCTCATCATTGATCATGGTAGACCCACATTAGAAATGTCATACAATCTGAGAAAGGTTCAGCTTCATGATCTAAGATGTAATCATACAAATCATTTTCAATGCATCAAATATGTTCATTTACTCTGTACAAAAGTTGAAATACCCGCTCCTATCTGTCTAGTTCAAGCCTTCATAAACATGATTGTGTGTCTAACAGTCTTCTGATAAATCTCTAGGTAAAAACCGGGCAGCCTTCAACAGAGACTCCTTTAGCTGTTGGGCAGGAAGCCAAGGGACATCCATCAAGGTCATTTCCCCACCAATTAATGCTAATATTCTCCAACCCCAAGCAAAAATATAATAGCACCCCCATGAAGGCAAGACCAGCATCTAATGACCCAGAAAGGACATAGTTGTATCTTTGCCACAAGTCTGGCTTATACCTATACACAACAAAGCCTGATAGGAAACCGACAAGGACCCAAGTTGTGTAGTTGACTGCAGTTGCCGGGGGCATCATTCCTGTGGCGCCTATTAACACTGGCATGTTAATGAGACGAATCCACTCTTGTTGTGGGAATGCCTTAGCAGCTAGCCATACAAGGATAGGCGCAATTGCTCCAACTAGGAAGAACCAATTCACGGCTTCATATGTACCCAAGTTTCCAAAAATTCGTCGCGGTCCGATCAAACCCCAAATCACAGATGCATCGTAGAAGACATGGTCACTTGGACATGTCCATACGCTATCAGACGCTGTTGAGTCACAAATATCAGTAATTGTTTCCAGTAACCACCATGCCGTGCCCAAGTAGGTAATGCAGGCTATAATGGTTCCCACGACCTAAGTAAATTAGTTAAGAAACTGTAATATTAGTGACAGTGTTGAAAGAAAATCGAGAAATTACAAGGACAAAAGGCTTGATATAGGAATGTAAACTTACTTGTGCCATGAACATTGTTCTAGGAGGGATTTTCATGTAGTGACCAAGTTTGAAGTCTTGCAGGAAAGTTATAGCCTGTGTCATGCTTATGTACCCATAAACCTTAAAGCACATGTTAGCTACTGGATATCCAGGATAGATGTACCCAATTATATATTCTGTGATAATGTTCAATCCTGGTGACTGCAATCAAATATGTAATAAATGGGGGTATTTAAACTGAGTTAGCTCCAACCTGGTATTGAAAATCATCTTTGATTTTGCTAGAAGAGAATACCTGATTAGTAATGGCAGTGATGATCCCGATTGGAAGAGTGAAAGTTATGGCAATTCCACAAGCTAGTAAGACGCCCCACCAAGGCAACTGAAGCTGATCTTTGTAATACTCACAAGCAAATATGGTGAGTGCAATATTAACCAAAAGGATGCACACAAACCACCACTCGGGAACTTGATTGTACTTCCTCATGTGTCTTGTGTGTATGTCCATTGTTTTCTCTTGAAAACTTGCCATGCTTTGCTCCCATATTTCCCTACATTTCAGAACTACACCAAGTTCACAAAAATAGTACAACGATTCTATGGACTACATCAAATCTTAACATGATGCAGATGTTGTTATCTAACTTCAAATTCAGTACCTTCCATGAAAGAGTGCAACATGCACAATCGTAGCAGTGAGTGCAGCAAAACCAACACCATAAGTCACAGCAAAAAATGTGCTAAGGTAAAGAGGTCCTTCGCGGTCGTAGGCCGCTAGGTCAAGGTGGAAATTGGAATCAATAATAGCTGAGATATTATACTCTTGACCTGTTGCTGTAAAGAGATCATCGGAGAAGATAGGGAAGGTTTTGGCCTTGTAGACATTAAACCAATAGCACAGGGGAGTCAAAACGTACATGACAAAAACAAAACCTGCCGCAACATTAGCTGTGGCAAACCATGGGCTTGCGAGTGGGCTTCCAAGGTAGGAAGAGATAGTGGACCAATCAAGCCCAAAAGCACCAATTCCAAGCCCATAAAGACCTGAACCTAGTTGTTGGGCTAGAATTGATTTTGGGAATATCCAGCATATCCAAGAGAGTGAAGTTAGCATTTCAAAGAGGTAGCCTGGGAAGACATAGTAAGCGAAGCTGCATGTGAAAGCTATGAGGAAGAATTGGGTGCGTGTCACGCCACCTTTGGACCGTTCTTCTTTCTCATGCAGAGCCCTGCACAACAGCATGTTTTAGTCTGGATTAGTTTAAACATAGTTTTCGCATAGAGTGGAGTAATCAATCAAAACGACTCAAGAATTAAGTTCCTTGGTCAAGAAAGTAAACATATCAAACATCATCTCTGTACAAGAAATGTTCTCCCATGTCAAAATTAAGCTCCTTGCACGTTTCTTTCATCATCTAACAGACGTGTCTAATTTTAGTAAGGAAGATGTAACCTCAATAATGTCCCGAACCTCCTTACAGAACGGAAATTTCTCAACTCTTTGATGATTATGGGTTGGTCCCTGACTGGATCCTGAAGAGGTCTGTTTGCTGAAGTTAACCTTCATCAAACCCCTCTGCTCACAGCCATTAGAGAGCTTTGGAGCTTAAAGGGCCTGAAAAATGACACCCCCTCTTCCCAGGATCCAAAAATAGTCGAAAAGAAATTCTGATTGTTGAAAAAATGAATTTAAGAAGGAGAAAAAAGGAGGCCGTCTCAAAACGCACCAACCAGTCAAAGCCAATCATCAGCGAAATTCATCACAAATTTGGCAAAACATAATGGATTTCCCAAAAAAAGTAAACAAGAATCAAAGAAAAAAGCTTTACCAAATTCAATTACCTGAACAATGAAACTTGAACAAGATTTGCTGGCCACCACATAGCAGCGGGTTCCACCAAATACCTTCTAAATATCCCAGCCCATCCAAACCCCAATACCTACCATTCAAACAAACCCCATCAACATCAACAAACAACACAACAACCTCAAAAAAAAAAAATAATAATGATCGAAACAAGAACTGATTACCAACCTGGGTTGTAATAATAACAATGAATGACACAAAGAATGTAATATTTTTCTTATAAAATGCCTTAACAACAGTAACAATATGTATGGCATAAACACTGCCTGCTCCAGAATTGGCAAAGATAGTGATAAGAACATGTTCTTTAACATTGAAAGGTCCTGGATTCAAGGTGAATTCACATCGAGTTCCTTTAAAGAAGACCCGGTCGGTGATTTTTGCAGCCATTAATTGACCAAGAGGCACCACAGCAATCTGAGCAGATATAGCTGTTATAGATAAAGGCTCTGTCCTGTACCAAAAGAACTGGTTGAGAAATGATAGTAGGACACATGATAAAGTGCCTAACACCCACATTCTGAAAGTGAGGACCGGTAGAGAAGGGTCATCTGTTGTAGGTACTGTTAAAGCAACTTGCTTGACAGGTGAGTTTTCTTCATCATGAGCTTGGTTAATCTCTGAAGTTTGAGATTTTGATGATGATGGGAGGTTGTTATCAGTACTATCTTCATCTTTCTCATCCCTGCTCACTGTAATCCCAAATAACGACACAAAAGATCAAGAAACAAGCCAAGCGAATGAGTCTTTTGTTCGGAATTGGAGATTGAGAGAAGGGAGATACTTACTCAGAGGAGTTCTGATGCCATGATGTGTGGTTTCTTCCATGGTTTGAGGTTTCTGCTCTCTTTTTTCTCCTGGGGTTTCAAACAATTGTGACAACTTTGTTAGGCAACATTTAATTTGTAAGGGTTGTGGTCAAATGAACTAACAAGTGTTATAAGAGAGGAGAGAATCTAGGACCATGCGGTGGTTAATAGTAATGTAACTGTAAAATTTGTCTGGTTGAACTAAAAAAAGAGATGCTATTTGCCAAAGATCATTAGGTGAGCTGTTTACGGCTGGTACTTAATTTTCTTCCATGACAGGTAATCAATTAATGAACTAATAATTATTCCTAATCCCCATTTACTCAATAACTATCCTCATTTCTTAGCCTCTTTCATCCTCAGAAATTGCTAGAGGAAATTCAAGCTGTTTTTGCACAGATTGTTCATTGCAAACGGGATGGTTTAACAACACATTGGATTACTGCACAAACTAGACCGTAAGCTTATGATTTTCTTGTCCACAATTTGAGCTTAGTCAAATCAACTAACTTGACAGTTGTACCGGTAAGTCTAGACTTGTATCCTTAGACCTGTTACCTTGTTGGTTGGGATCTGTAGAGGAGCATTAGAAGTTACAGATTCCCAACCTTGTTTCTTTTTCATGGGGTATTACTTGGAACCACGTTGCACACAGATCTACCATTCAAAACTTAATTCTCAGGTCAAGATTATTGCAGAACCTTCCCATAATTGAATGGACTGCTGGTCATAACTTTTGGTTGGTAGCTCAAACTTGGATCTTGACATCTTTCTCATTATGCCTCCATGCATCCTTGTCTCTTTGGCAAGCAGGCCTTCAATTAGTAGAATCGTGACAGCATTGCAAACAGTGACTGATCAAATTGGTTTTCATGTGCAAAAAACTATGCAAGATTTTTCGATCACGTCAAATATAAATAATTCTGTGAGCTTGCTACTTGGAGAAACTATTAATTTTTAGAAAGAAATTTATCTCGCTAGAAAGAACGTGGATGTGAGTTCAATTATAAAGAACGTCATCCTATTACTTGCGAATTAATTATGTGCTAAAGGGGTTAATTTATTGTGGAAATGCGATATTTAAATAGATAGCGTGATTCACAGAACAATAATTATTGATAGCTCCAGTCAAATGGTAGAAGCAATTGGAGAGGCGTAGCGATTAAAAAAGAAAATTGAATCTCTTGCTGGTCCCCGGATACTAATAATAATAATAATAATAATATGCACAGGGACAGTCTGTAGAGGAGCCCACTTGCTCTATCTGACAAGAAATGAGACAATTAGCCATGAATAACGACTGTTAGGCCAATATGTAGGCAAAAGAAGAATAATAGTAATAGTACCATAAATCGCAGTTCATCGAGATTAATCACAAATTAACTCGAACATTTTTATTATTAAAAAAAAAATAATAATAATAATAAAAGAAGAAGAAGGATATATGTAGCAATCAATGGATTGGACATTTATGGAGATCTTGAAAATTACTTCCTTTGCTACGTAAAGATTCCTGATTGAATCTTCTTGCGTAAAAGAATATTTTACCTCAATTTACTTTCACATTTCAAATCTGTTAATTATTATATATTATACTTTAAAACATGTGCGATTTTCACTACGATTTTATCACTGTATAATTTTTTTTATTTGATCCTCCAACTTTATTTTTAAATGATTTAATCCTGTTTAAAAAGTTATTGATTTCAAATTCTTATGAAAAGGTGAAATTGAAAAAGAAAAAGGATCAAAATAAAAAACAAGATAAATATAGATGGAGCACTATAAGTTTCGAAAAAATATACTTTGGTCCTCCATCTTCAACATTCAAACAAATTATATAATTTCAGCCCTTAAAATTATTCCAATTTCATTATGGTACAAAGATTATTTTTGTTTTGTCCCTAGTCGAGAGAGAAGAAAGGGAGGGATCGCTGGATTTCAGTGGTAGAGAGACAAACATGTTGTTGGCATTGATTTAGGGCACCAAAATGGAGGATATTTGTGTGAAATTGTTCCATTTGATGAGAAAAGTTAATATTAGGTGTTTTTATACCTTAAAAGTTCGTGAAAAAACAGATCTGAGCTCAGGTTGAGTTTGGTTTTGAGGACGGGTTTTTAGGCCATGGATAGGTTTGTTATGGTTTTTAAGGTGTTTTGGGTTTAAAATAGATTGAAAAACAAGTTTTTATCAAAAAAAAAAACATAAGTCTCGATTCTTTGGCCACCATAATGACTGAAATTTGAGCAAAACAGGCAACCCGTTGTCTATTTTTTTTTTTAGAGACAGACGATATGTCATTCACTCCAAGCACAAATTAAATAAAAAAAGGAGGTTTACCTGGCCAACAACCCCTAGCCTTCTTTTCCTCTAATGTTTTTTTTAATTTCAATTGATGTTTTTTTTTAAAAAAAAAACTTAATTATATTTACATTAATACTTATATTCTCTCTTTTATTGTTTTTAGAGAGCCTCTTTTAAATAATTGTGATTTTTTTATTATGCGTTTAATTTTTGAAGAGGTTTTTCTTATTTATCTATGGTTTTGTTTTTATCTTTTGTATATATAAACTATATTTTTGAAAATAAAAAATATTTAGTTTCAAATTATATTTCTAATATGTGTAGTCTTACATGTTATTCTTTTTTTATTCAATCAATTTAATATGTTTGTCTATTTCTATTATCGTTTGATTAATCAGCAAACATGATCAGGTAAATGTCCTATCTTTCGAGATTAAATATTTTAATCAACATTTATCTCTTAGTTTTTCAAGTTTTGTTTTTAGATGTCATTAACAATTTTTATTTAGTTATTAGCGCACATAATTCTTAGCTTATTTGATTACATGTGTGCTTAAACTTTTTGATTTGTTAATTTTTTTGAACAACAAAAATGTATTGAAAAAATCTACATATATAATTTTTTATAGAAAATAAAAATATTTGACCTGCGGCAGGGCGCGGGTCATGTAACTAGTGAATTCCTTATTTGTTGTAATTTCCATTTTTTTTTGTAAAAATAATTTTTTATTTTAGAGAATTTTACTGGAAAATAAAAATAATTTTCTTGTATTTCATAAAAAAAAAAATCGTTTAGGACTCTATATATAGTTATCAAGCTTAAATTATAACAAAACTAATTAAACATATTTGATTTTAAAAAAATTAACACATTTTTTTTAAAAAAGAAACTATCACACATGAAAAAATATATTTTAAAAGATAGCATGGCTTGATAGAAACTGAAATTTCGAAGTCCTGTACTTTAAAATAGCATACTTGGGAAGTGTGGTATTTTAATTTCAGGAGAAAGGGAGATAAAGATAATAAATAAATAAATAAAGTATCGGAGTCACGTTGAAACTCTGGTTAACTCGTTTTTAGGTAATACATGTAGCTCACGCCAACCATTGATGATAATTTTCCTTGATGTTCATGATTTTTTCTCTTTTCAATAATAGTGAAGATATTGAAATTCATTAAAAGTTGCTATCTCATTTTGATCAAAAAAGTTAAGTTTTGATTGTCCTATGTTGAAATTTATAAAAAAACTTTAGAAAAAAACTCTATAAATACACATGGTGTGAAAGTTTAAAGACCTAATATAGAAAGGTCAACAAGCTTTAAAAAAAATAGAAAAGAAAAAGAAAAGAAGGAAGAAAAAGAGAAGGGAAGGAACAACCTTTAACTAGCAAGCTTTAAGAATGTATAACTATGTAAAAACTCAAGAGTGAGTGCACGTGGTTTGTTTATCCATGTTTTTTTTAATGTTTAATGATATTAATTTTTTTTATTTTTTTAATATTATTTTTTATTTTAGTATTTATGTGGATTGATAAATAAAAAGGTTATTACAATTGCTTAATCCTATTTTGAAATTATTGATTCTTGATTCTCGATGCAATCTTTAGTACAAATAATTGTGAACTGGTTCCCTCTTAACTAAAGATTTGATCTTTGCACTCGCTTTCATTTCTATTGTGTTCGGTGCAGATTTCTTGTCAAATAAAAGATGGTAGCTTCTCTTCATATCGATCGTTTTATGCGTTCTTGCTTTTGATTTTGTTACAGTGAATTAATATATGGATTCCCAGAAAGGATCTTGATCTCGGTGGTACTGGTTAGCTGGTAGGTTTTGTTTAGTGATTTTCAATGGCAGAGGTGGTTGGGCCAAGGTTGTACAGCTGCTGCCATTGCAGAAATCATGTCGCTCTTCATGATGATGTCATTTCTAAGGCTTTTCAGGTCAGTGAGAGTTTGGAAGAATCGGTAAAGAAAAGTTAAAATTTATTTCGTCTTGTATTAATCAGTTTATGTATGTTTGTCCTTGTTGTGCTTTGATGGTGATTCAATTTGCTCAAAGCATCTGATTGATATTGTTCCGCCATTATTGTATAATTTGAGATTCGTGAATACTTTTTTCTGTTCTTGCACCTGATAGACCATTAAGCTCTTAGTTGCAGGGAAGACATGGTCGAGCATTTCTGTTCTCTCATGCAATGAATATCATGGTAGGACCAAAGGAGGATAGGCAGCTAATGACTGGCCTTCACACGGTTGCTGATGTCGATTGCTCTGACTGCCGTGGAGTGCTTGGTTGGAAATATGAACGAGCTTACGAGGAAACACAAAAATACAAGGAAGGGAAGTTCATTCTTGAGAAGTTAAATATTGTCAAGGAAAACTGGTAGCAATTGTGCAGCCTCTTTTTTTTTTTTGTTTTTTTTTATCATATTGATAAAAAAAACTTAATAGAAAATAAATCAAAATAAACTTTTACGTATAATATAAAAAAAATCTAATTTTAAAAAATAAAACTAAAAAAATACTCAAATTAATTAGCCAAACATATTATTAAAATCATAAGATTAAGATAATCTAATTGAAACAAAACCGAAGAGAATTATGATGCTCATTTTTTAAAATAAACAATACTGAGGGATGAGATCTAAAAAAATAAGTAAATAAAAAATATTTTTGAAAGGAGGTGTTGCCTTGTGTGGAAGGATGCGTCATCTATTTTTTATTTTTAAAAAATATTTTTATTTATTAAAATACTAAATTGTTCCTTATTCAAATTCATTATAAAAAAAAACCCGGGATGAAGAAATGAAAGTGTTCTTGGATGTTAGTTAAAGTTCCTTTGCTTTTAAAGATAATTTGACATTGCCTTAGAAATTAAAATTACCAAGTAAACGCGAGCGAGTCTCATGAATTCAAGTTAATTTTTAATCTCGCAACCCATGAAATTCTCGATCAAAGCACAACCAAGAAGCTTAATTTCCAATAATTTTAATATTGAAGTATGAAATCAGGAAAAATATCAATCTAGAAAATCTACCCAAGTAAAATAAAATAGCAATCAAAAGAATAAAAATTAAATTTGAGAAGAGAAAAAAAAAGTGAAGGGAGATGAAATTGTAAAAAAACTCAATTTTAAAAATTATTCTAAATTAAAAAATAAAAAATAAAAAATAAAAACCAAATTTGATAGATGAAAAAACTCAAAGAGAATAAAATCAAAATTTTTAAATAATTTTATAAATTATTTAAAATAAAACAAATACTATCCAATAAAACATGTTCCAAGGAAAAACTAATTGAAGGGCACCTTAAAAATCTGGAGGGTCATCATGATCATTAAGGAGAAAAAAAAAAATATGGTTGCTGACATCAAAGCAGAGATGATAGAGTCACAAGCATTGTCTAGGGATGAAGGGGTCGCTAAGAGGATTTTATCACCTCTTTTAAAGCCACTATTTGATCACCCAACACCACCACACATGTCATCATAAAATTATAGTATCTCCAAGGAGCCTCTCTTTTTTATTTAAATAATATCATGTATTTATTAAAAGATTTAATTGTTTATATGCTAAATTGATTGTAACCGAAAAAACATAAAGAAAATAAAAAAAAAA
>Ga0325402_1002944_pt1 | contig 15169 bp, 9 predicted proteins | sample PopdelMetagenome_22_FD_207212 | JGI IMG/M metagenome (GOLD analysis project Ga0325402, IMG submission 207212) | Populus deltoides microbial communities from Bellville, Georgia, United States - Xylem-PdKOR-R3 | ecosystem: Host-associated > Plants > Phyllosphere > Stem > Wood/Secondary xylem... | reverse complement strand
TTGGTCTGGGCACGCAATGAATGAATGAATGAATGGTGCCAGGATTTGCTCTTGACAGGGTGGAGGTATTGGAATGGATATATAGGTGGCTGGGCGGTGTACTGTGCAATGCGAAATATATATATATGCGCTCTAAGCGTGTAGATGGGTTAGTTATTTGTATAAGTAGTCAGGCGAAGGAGAGAGGTTCATGAACTTGGAATCATGGCTGGCTGGTATGTCTCTATCAGCTGATGACAATATAAAGTGGCGAAGAACATAGATGCATGATGGGAAATTATGATCTCATTAATTTATATGCTCTTCAGACCCATTTAATTTGCTTTTAACATAGTGTTATGACACAGGGAAGTCTAGGGTTTATATATATATATATATATATATATATATATATATATATATATATATATAGTTTATTGAATAATGGAGCTGTCATGACAGATATCCAAAAGTATGCCACACACAAGTAACTTTATTAGGGCATCTTTTTACATTGAATTAGGTATCTTACCTTGAAAGCTAGTCCTGTGATTACTTCTTAAAGGGAACTTTCTTGTTTTAAGTATAATGTTATCCGCAAGCTTTGAGTATAATTCTTCATTTGAGTACAGCTTTCAGTATAATTCTTCATTTGAGTACAGCTTTGAGTATAATTCTTCATTTGAGTACCGCTGAATTTTACTGAAATTTTAACAAAAATTTTTAAATATATTTTTTTATATTGGACTAAAATTCTAAATTAATCGAATTCTAGAAAGGTTTTGCATGCATGTTAGCAGATGCAATATAAATTTTGTTATTTGTTGCTTTTTGATTTTTTTATAATGCAAGGATATTTAATTGGTTATTTCTAGAAGTTTTCTAGTTTTATAAGGATATTTGATAAATAATGATATAGTTTTCAACTATGACAGGGATCTTTAATATTTTAAAATTCTTTTCTTATAAGAATTCTTTATATATCCTAACTACACAAGGAAATGAGAGCTAAAGTATTTAATGATATATTATTTTTGGGTTGAAATATTTCTTTTATTAATCTGAATTATTTTATAGTTTTGTTTGTTGTTTTATTTAATTATTTAAATATTTATTTTCAGTTTAATAATTATGTTTAAAATCAATATTTTAGCATGCTTGCAGTCATATTCCTTGCTATCAGAAAATGATTTCATCATCGAGACTTTTTTTTTTAATTCGAGGAAATCCCACTCCCCAAAAAACGCATTTTGCGAGCGCAGGTGAGTGAGTAAAACCCCGGCTATCCCAAGCTCTTACAAGAGATGCACGCCTTGACTCGAACTCAAGACCTACTATACATATTTCAAACCCTTTATCATCATGCTACGCTTCTAATTTCATCGTTGAGATGTTGAAGTGTTTGAAGCATGGTCTACAATGGGATCATTTTTATAGCTTTCAGAAGCTAAGTTCCTATCAGGGGGTTGATGTTAGAAAATAGCATAAAGCTCACCTTCCCCAGAACAGAAACAAATTCCTAACTCACTGAAATGTTTTTTTCTTCTTAGTTCGAGTTCCTTTCTGTTGAACAGGTTATTGATGCACTACGTGTGTTGTTTGTACAATCAAACGAATAACACAGAATTTCCTCACAACCACTAACAGAAAGCAAATCACTAACTCAGTAAATAAATCAAGTGCCTTGACAGCAATACTTCAAGAAACTCTGAACCAGAGGACACAGTACACACGAACCTCGACCCCTGCATGACCCATTCAAAGACGTATAAGGCTGTGACATTCAAAGTGTTTTTGAAAGCAAAACAATAATAATGAGATGAGAGGAGATTCCTCGAAATAAACAGTCTTGACATTCCCATTAAGCTTTTCATCGATGATTGGCATATTAGACAAAGCTGTCGACTCTAAAGGCACGTCTATGGTTTCTTAGAAGTTTGCCTGCTCGGCAAGTTTAACAATGCCAGATCAATATCAGATATGCAACATAGACAGAAGCAGGGGAAAATGCATCACATTACCAGTATACAATAATAATCTTTTTGCACAAATGCACGCGAAGTCAACAGCCTTGCTTGAAAAAGTACAAGAAAAGGTTGCAGTTTTCACTTATAAGAAGGAACAGGTTCATCCCAGCACAGAAAGCACCTCCTTGCGTTCAACCGAGTAACGCCATATTCTTCTCCTCTTCTCCATCCATGTAAGTACTACTATTAAGATCAAATATCAAACCGTGAAACGTTCCTCTTTATTCATAAGTTTATCCAAAACAGAATAGACACAAAAAGAGTACCATTTGTAGAACACCCTCAAATGCTCATTAAGAATTCCAGAAAAGCCAATCGTTAGCATTCCATCGCCAACATCAAGTGTCTCTTCGAAGACCAATACAAATCTCTCATCATCTTCATCCAAAACAAATCACATGGACGACACTGCTGCTGCATACGGATCAAGAACCGAATATGGTATCAAGAAAGCCTTGTGCCAAATCTAAATGACATCATTAGATACTATAATCAAGCAAGAATTACTTACTTGGTTCTGAGAGGCAATGAACGAGACTCCATGGATATTGAATTCAAGAGCATTTAAGACGATAAACATATTGGGTTTAATGATTCTACACATGTTGTGCCTGAAAAAGGGCAGACTGAAAGATCAGGTTTGAGGTGAAGATCATAATGATTACGGATGGCAAACTTTGGTAATCTTGTTTAGCTTTTGAACTGCTCTATGTTCTGTTTCTGCTCCTTTGTTTTAGCCAAAACTCTCCCGGGTAACTGGGAGAGGGAGTAAGATAAGGACAGATTGGAAACTCATCTCATTGTCTAAGGAGAGACTGGATAATTTCTCCCTAGTTAAAAAGGAAGGTGAAGATGACCCAAGAGACCTGAAATCATATTCTGTGTGCGATCCGAAGGCTTATCATGTAATCTTGTTCAATAATTGAACATCAGGAAAGGAGTTTTGCAGGTAATTTTCTTTCAACATCTTTTGCTCTTTGCTGTGACAATACTCAGATGGAAATGTACTGTTTCCCCCCTTTTGCCATGATGGCCCTGCTAGACGAGTTGGACTTGAGAGTTTGGTTAAAGCTACAGCAGGCGTAGAACATATTGACAGAAGAACATGCACTCTCTAAACCTGCTGTGCATTATAGATGTATAGATGCGTTCAGCTTCATAAAATCCTGAGTAAGGGCAAAGGAAAAAGGTCTGCATCGTCATAAATTAATAGCCAAATCCTTCAAAACTATTCTTCATTAGCTTCGCTTGTTATGTTAACTACTTTGCTTCTTGCCTTCCAGGTTTCATGATTAATTATCAATAAATAAAAAGGTGAGCACATAATCAACAAAACTACACTGATAATGAAATAGAATATACTTGGAAGTTTTGGTGTAGTCTACCCCAATTTGACCAAGTGAGTGCAACCTGACTAGCTTCCCCTTGCAAGTCTAAAATGCCGAAAATCATGACATAACAAACCAGATTACCAAAATAATCAACACTGCTCATGCAGTTCATCCCTGTGCCTGAAGCAACAAGCCTCTCCAGCTGGAACGGAAAACCCATTTTTGCTTGTTTGTTGTAAATAATAAACTTGCTTATTAGTCTAGAATCAATGCATCTTGATGCATTGACCCTTCTGTTTACTACCAAAAAAATGAAAGGAACTTGCCGCCCAGAAATAACAATTTGTTCTAGAACTTGAATGCAAAATGCGGTCCCTTCATTTCGAAGATTGATATCACTTACCAGCAATATTCAGACCAAAGATTCCATACCTTCCGGTTAACAATAACGTTCACAACAGAGCATCAGTCTATCAGAAGTTGCTTTTCTGTAACTGAAGCAACCTGCAAGCAACTGCACATTTCTGGTATGCATCTCTGCCATACAGTTTATGACTGAGAATGTCAGAGGTTAATACACTGAAAGTCTATCCCTTAACCTCCAAGTAAAATAACCAATGGCTAAAAATTAACAGTTTTATCAAGCTACTTAGATAATCAGTTTGCAATCTCCATCAGAGTTTTTTATGAAGCCACTTAGATAACTACTTAGTAATCTCACTCAGAAAACAATGCACGGGAGAGCAATTTCCTGGCACAGCTCTCATGAGATAGGTGGTGAATACAGCTGCTACTTGGAATAATTTCGAGATCAAAGACCTAGAAAATAAGGACACTAACTTGATTCCAAAGCAAACAGAAGATATTAGCAGAATATTAAAGTCATGGCTTCAAGGCTGTTTTGATATGTGGCAATTTAACAAAACAGACTAAAAATCAACTATATACGTTTAAATTTTTAAACAGACAAAGTTTTCTACTAACAATACAGTAAAAAAAATAAGGAAGCCAGAACCATATAGACAGAAAGTAACGCCTGAAGCCAAAATAACCATCAAAACTTGCATTAATTCAAACGATAATGTCTTTATTAAAAAATGGTAATGCGGTCTTCCATATGATTTAGCTCTATGAAAGGCTACACATTAGACAATCAAAATCCTAACATGAAGCATCCAATGGCAGAAATCATAAAAGCGGCAATACCAATGCCTATGCCGAGACAACAATACGCTAGAGTTACATAAGCCAAACTTGCAGTGCTCATAATCTGCCTACTACTTTGGTGTTTTACTCAAATACTTCTTCAAAACATCCATAACAGAACCAAAATCAGCCTTGACACTCACAGGCGGGTTAGCAAACCTACAAGCCATTTCCTTAATATTATTCGAGTGATAATCAATCTTACTTTGAGTGAACTTAAGCCCATGGGCAGTACTAACCACCACTGTCCGATCAGTTGGACCTATAACCCCACTCTTCCTAAGCTTCATCAAAGCCGTCAATGCCACTCCTGTATGTGGGCATATAAACATCCCCGTCGAATCCGCTTGCGCCATTGCATCCATTAACTCCTCCTCGGTAGCCTCTTCGACAATCCCATTCGATTGTTTCAGCGCATAAACAGCTCTATCAATTGAAACAGGATCGCCAATCTGAATAGCAGATGCAAATGTACCACTGGCTTTTACAGCTTTAAATTCCTTCCACCCTGACTTATAATACAAGTAGAGAGGATTGGCATTCGCGGCCTGTGCACAAACAAGCCTTGGAATCTTATCCACAAGCCCCAACTCTTTGCACATATGAAACCCTTTATAAAAAGCATAGATATTCCCCAAATTCCCACCAGGAATAACAACCCAGTCGGGCACTTCCCAATCAAACTGCTGCAAAATCTCTATGGCAGCAGTTTTCTGCCCTTCTATCCTCAGACTATTTAGCGAATTGGCTAAATAAATAGGCAACTCAGACGTAACCTCTCTTATCAACTGCATACAGCCATCAAAATCAGTATCAACACTCAGAACAAAAGCGCCATTGGCAATGGGCTGCACGAGCTGGGCAATAGAGATCTTATTAGCAGGCAAAAATACAATAGAAGGAATACCAGCAGAAGCACAATAAGCAGACAAAGCAGCAGAGGTGTCGCCTGTCGAAGCACAGCCAACACCAAAAACAGGTTTGTTCATTTTTCTCAATCTATTAACCTGACTAACAAGAACAGTCATGCCCAGATCTTTAAAACTCCCTGTATGGCTAATCCCACAATGTTTAACCCACAACTCATTCATCTCAAGGAAGTGTTTACCAAGCCTTTCAGCCCAGAAGAGATTAGAGTTGCCCTCAAAGGCACTGACAATATCATCACTAGAAATCTCAGGCAAGACCCATTCTTTCTTGGACCACACACCGGAACCATAAGGCCAAGTGGTCTTGCCAACGCGAGAGTCGAAGAGGGCACGCCAGTAGGAGCCAGGAAAGGCTTTGAGGGCGGAGATGTCGTGTTGGACATCGAGGAGGCCACCAGACTGGGATCGGTAGACGATCTCGTCGAGGGAGTAGGACTCTGTGTTGGTGACAGGGTCAGCGTTGAAAGGGACGTATTTGGCGGAGAAGTTCTGGTTTTGTGGTGGGTTTGTGAGGTATTGGCGGCGGGCTTCGTCGCGAATGTTGTTCCCTTTGCTTGCGGTGCTGGCGGGGGTATTGTTTGAGGAGGAGGAGGAGGAGGAGGAGGAGGCTTTGACGGAGAGAGAACAAGGGGTTGGTGTGGGAGTTCTGGGTTTTGAGGGAAGCTTGAGATTGGTGGAGAAGCTGGGAGATTGGAGAAGATATGAAGAAGGCATTTTTAGAGAGAGAGAGAGAGAGAGGTAATCGGAAATGGACTTTGCCTCCCCTTAGATAGATAGATCCTTGTATAGGGTCGCGACGGAATTAAAATTTAGAGAACCCTCTCCCCATATCAGATCTTCAATTTATTCAAACAGATCCTTCATCTTTTTTAGAGTTGTGCAATGAAGTGAAAACACGGAGTCTCCTCATGAAAAATACTTTTTAAAAATATAAATTAAATGATTTGGGAAAAAAATAAATAGAACTCTAAAAGGAAGGACCTAAGGTAGCAATCAAACTGATACTTCAAACAACATCAAAGATAAAGACAAACAATATTTTCTTGTAGGCAGCCGCAATGTCTACAGTTTGGTACGGCCGCCGCTTCCTTCTTTCTATCTCGTCTAATTTTATCATTTAATAAGGTTTTGTTTAGAAATGTAATTGCATTTATGTTATAAAGTGTTTTTTATTTAAAGATGTATTAAATTATTATTTTTTTTATTTTTTAAAAATTATTTTTGATATCAGCGCATCAAAATAATTTAAAAATACCAAAAAAAATATTAATTTAAAAAAAAATTAAAAAATTTCAAAATTTTTTAAAAGTGCTTTTAAAATGCAAAAACAAATAGAGAACTTTTCCATGTGGTCACACCCCGCTTGTTAAAAAAATTAATTAATTTTTTTATAGTTTTTAATATATCAAAAATAAATTTTAAAAAATATTTTTTATGAAGGACATTTCAAAAAGCAATAAGTATCATAGTATCGCACTCTAACTTAAAGCTCATAAAGCTTTATTCTTTAACAAGAATGAAAAAAACTGAGAACACTAAATTAACTAATTAGAAAATCTAGAAAAAAATCCAGTTTAATTTGGTTTTGTTTTTATTGATCTAAAATTGATTAAATCGGACCGAACAACCTTAAACCGTATTACAAAACGCTCATATGTATAAAAAGAAGAACACAAAGCAGCTAACCTTCAGAAGTAGTTTAACTAGTCAAGTCTTGAATTTGCTCCTTAATGATCATGAGTTCGAGTCCTTTTAGGACTACTAGGGGCTTACATGATTGTTAACTTCAGAACCCATGGAATTAGTCGAGGTGCGTCTAAATTAACCTGGACATCCATTCTAATTAAAAAAAAAAACACAAACCAACTTGCTCGAGCCTTTTTTGAGTAATCTGCCTCTCCTATTCAAATCATTATTTAACAGCTTATAACATCCATGAGATGCCAATTGTCTTGGGAGTTGGTTTAGATTTAAAAAAATCTCTTGGGAAATTTGTGTTGCTTTCGGCAGGATGATGGGTGTGTGTTGCTTTTGGACGTGTTGATGGGTGTGTGGCTTTTGGACGTGTTGATGGCTTGCACGGCCATTTGTTGAGCTGTCGTGGTCAGGGGAGGGTATTCTTTCAGCCATTTGTTGAGCTGCTGTGGTTTTTCAAAATTGTGTTCTTCTTTTTACAGGGCAATTAAGGAGGTTGAAATATAGCTTGAGAGAAGCTGGTGATGAATTTGTTAAAAGTTCTTGCAGGTCTCTCTCTCTCTCTTACCAATATATATATATAAACTTGTTCCCCTATCCTGGATCATATATTAACATCTCAAAAATATTTTATCATTCTGATCACTTAAATGTACATTTCAATATTTGAAACAATATATATAACTTAGTAAGAATATTAACATTGAACATAAAAAATATAACTAAAATGTATATACCTTGACTATATCAGAATGGCAAATAAAAGAAATCTCACTATTATTGACGGGTACTAGAGAGACTTGTAATACAACAAAATATTAATAAAAATAAACTAAAATGTCACAACTATGTTCATAGAAAGAGAATTCAATAAATTCTATTTCAATCTTCTCGTTTTCTTTTTCTTTTTTCAGAACTTATTTTTTTGTATTAATCTTTCTCATGTATCTAATTTCTTTTATTCACATTAATGTTGACATCAGTTACAATAATATCATTAACCTCCTTTACTCTAAGGTGGCCAATCAATGTTGATAACTTGATATCGTCCAACCGATATCATTAGTCTTCACTACATGATGACAAGTCAAGATTCTTATCAATACTTATCACTCTAGTATCATTAGTCTTCATACTTTTGAACAACTAATCAATACCGATATCGATCCAATCGATATCAATAGCCTTCACCACATAAAAGACTAATCAAGAATCCTTCGATACCAATCAAACCTAGTATCATTAGTCTCTATTGCCCGGATGATTAATCAAATACTTTACATTTACACTTTTTTCTCATTTAATATCGATATCAGACCAACTAATATCATTAGTCTCCATAACATGGAAACTTGACACGACCAAAAGATTGATATCTTCTTTCAAGTGTAAGAGTATCGAAGTAATAAATAATCCGGCAAGACCGGGGTCGAATCACAGGGAGGTTAACTATATAAATTTAGTTAACAACAACAACAACAATAAGTTAAAGAGGACTTTGAGATGTAAGATTAAAATGAGGATTAAACAATGATAAAAACAAATGTCAAGGTTAGAGGATCCACTAATGGTATTTCAAACAAGTATAGTATAAACTCTTTTTATTACTCAACTGAAAACCACACATAAAGGAGGTCCCAATTGGATGATTTGTCATTAATAGCTCATTATAAATTGTTAACATGATCATATTAATTATCTTATTTAAGTAATACCAAACTTTTAAATATTATCAGGAATTCATGATGCTAACTTATGTTAACAACAAATCAAGTTCCTTTCATAGCACAGGTGTAAGTTATACCATACGGTTGGGCTATGAAAGTGTCAAGCATTTGTTGTACCAAGTGTTATACAACGCAAATCTAGATTAACCATTTAACAAGTAAGGTATTAAGAGTTAATAAGATAAAAATGATAAGACATGTTAATAGCAAGTTGTTTTGGATATAAGCATTGAAGTCCATATTGAGTTTATATTATACTTATTCTTACATAATTAGTGTAACATTTTCATCTTAACATAATAAACTTAGCTAAACATAATGAAGAGGAGAAATATAAATAAACAAGATAAGAACATAAATAAGATACAAGTTAACTAAGTATAGAAAAGGAAATGAAAAGCATAAACATGATATTAATGAAAGCAAAATTTAAGCATTACAAAAATATAAAGAAAGAGAGAAAGAGAGAGAGCAAGAGTAAGATCTTGATCTGAACAACTAAGCCCCTAAATGCATGGTAAATGCCTCCTTTTATAGGCCAAAATTTAAAACTATTGATTTGATGACTAATTGTTGAGTGGGTGGCTAACTCTTGACTTGGTGACAATCTTTATCTTCTTGTCTGAACAAAACATCATTTTTAACGTCAAAATGCGAACAGATTTGAATCATGAAAGTTCTAGGAAATTGTCTCATCTTTCCAAGGAAAAAAATTGAGGTCATTTGGACTTCTAGAACTCGAGATATGAGCTGAACACTAAACAATGTCTGGGCTGCAGCACAGATTCAGACTTCTCTGTTGTTGCTACAATTTGGACTTGAAAACGATCTTTTTAAATCTTGGACTGCCATGAAAGTTTTAGGCCTATGTCTTATCTTTCTATCCATATAAAGCAGACATAAATCTAAGATCCACAGCTCTAGATATGACCCGATGACCGAATAGTGTTCCAGTTTGGACTGAACCAGCATCTCTTTTCTAAGTTTGGTCCTCTCTTTATCCTTTCAATTTCAGTACTTAAACTCATCAATCAATCATTTCATTTATGTGATAGGCCTGCATTTAAGATGAACATTTACCATAAATTAAAGGTATTTTATGGTATCAGACTTGTTATTATAAAACATGCTTTAGTTAAGGAGTTATTGATACTTCAAGTGCAAAATGATGATATAAAACCTTGATAAAAATGCACTTTTAAGTACTAATCACTCACCCCAACCAGCTTATTACTAGTCCATAGTAATCAAAGCATTAAAATAGAAAAACAATTTGTAAATTCCACAAAGCAAGGCATTCATTATTCAACTTCCATTAATCTATCTAGATAAACAAACTCTCATTAAATTTATATATATGCTCAATACCTCTTAAACAAGATATTAATAAACCTTTCTTTTGTGCTCAATATATCAACACATAGTTATAGGGCTTTATTTGGAAGAAAACAAAATTTTTGTTCTAATGTTGAAGGTTAACTTCTTTGAGTTAGGATTATTATCTTTTTCTTCTTTTCTTTTCTTTTTTTTAATATATATTCATATAACTTAAAACACAATGCATTTTTAACCCATATAACGAGCTTTCGGCTAATGACTCCCAGACCAGTTGGTCTTAGGGCATTAGGTGTTGAGACACCTCTACGAGCTTAGTAACTCGGGTTGTAGATACTGATACGTAGGTAGTGCAATGTTTGATTCTCTTAAGCTTTTCTCCTCAACCCATGTAACAAGCGTTGGACCAATAGCTCCCAAGTCAGTTGACTTTAGGGTATTAGGTGTTAAAACACCCCTTCGGGCTTAATAGCTTAGGTTAGAGAGGCTACGAAACCAAACTTCTCTATTTTTTATTATCATGATTATATATATATACACACACTATCCATTTTCCTTAGTTGTTACCTTTAACAAAAGAACATAAATAATAAAATAATCTAATGTGCAACCCACAATCATATGTTAAAGTATGTGTGTAAATGAAGGTTTAAGAATACTTGTTAAATGAGTATATAAGCAGAATTAAGTGATAATAATGCGAGAGTTTGTAATCCTGAATATTTCAAGAAGTATTCTGATAGACCTTGTTAAGAATGTTTATTAAGATGCGTCTCAAAAGTCACTTTAACAAAAGAACTCCTTTACTCTGCTATCCTATTAACAACAGTTTTGCAAATGGTCTATGAAATAGAAAACACAGTTAGTTAATTTTTTTTTAAATATCAACTACTACCCTTTCCCCCTAACCAAAACGAGACATTGTCCTCCATGTCTTAAGGTAGAAAGATAGAGTATAGAAGACATCACCTGAAACAACAAACACTGACAAACCTAAAACACACTTAAACAAATATAAGAAACAACAAAACAAAATAATAAAACCAAAAGACACAAAGTTTTTACAAACAAAGGCTCAAATCCAATCTAAGCTTTTTACGGCTTTCCTTAGTTGACCAATTTATACGACTCATAGAGGGATCAATTACGGGGATAAAAGATTGTAGATGGTCAATCAATTGTTCAGTAGTAGCAGCAGAGATTATAATTTGTCATGCTGAAGATGTTAGAAATTCCTGTTCCACAGCATGATTAAGAAAAGACAACAACTTATCATGAAAACCATTAACATTTAACAGACCTATGGGTTTATGGTGAATGTACAGTTGGGCCCAAGAGGAAATATGAAATATCTCTTCTAATATGCCTAGACCACCTGATAAAGCAATGAAGGCATTAGCATGGTTAAACATTGCATTCAGTCGATCAAACATTGTGGAGACTTGTAGTTTCTCTCTAATTGTTTTTCCAATGATGTCCCTTTTTACTAAAGCTTTGGGAACTACCCCCAAAACTTGACTACCTCCTAAAAATGCAGTTATTGACACACTCTCCCCATTAACCCAAAGCTACCTCCCTCATACACTAAATGAATCTTTCTTTCAGCTAGTACCTGACCAAGAGGATTTGCTGATTCTAAAAACTCTATTTCCTTCCCAGGAGTGGATCCACCAAAAACACAAATATTTCTTATGTGATGACTTAAAGAATCTGCCATTTTTACACACTTTTATATCTGCTGAATGTATAGGTTGAGTAGAAATGAAGGGAAGGGAAGGAAGAGTCAATAGAAGATTATCTAAAGAGATTATCTAAAGATCCCTTACTCAGGCCGTCCTTAATGAATTGTATTTTATCTTCATGGTTTACAGATACCATCCCTAAAGAACGACATGTTGCATTACAAGTCCATTTGGCACATCTATGGCAGACTTTCAGTCGTTTTGCACAACGTTTCTTTGTAAAAGTGCTTTTACCTATTCCAGGCATGTATGAAATGAAAGAATTGGAGGACTCGCCTGATAATCGAACCTTTGCTTCAATTAGCCAGCGAACATCTTCAGGAATTCCATGATTCATTAACAACTTTAATCTTGCACATCTAGCATGATAAATTTTTGAAATCGCATTCTGAGGCAGAGCGGGAAAATACTTTTTTAATTTTTCAAGAGTGGTGTCCATTTTCAAATGAGAATTGGAGAACAAATTCAAAGAAGGGAGAAAGAGCAAAGAATTGCACAAATATATACACAGATATCAGTTATCATGAAAGAACCGACTTAAGAGTCACGGAGTACCGTTATCCGCCATTTGACTGGGTAAGAGAGACTAGCAACACAAAATTCACACCAAAACAAAACACAAAACAATGTGAGAAAAAGAATCAATCTTTATATACAGGATCAGTTAATTCAATAGAGTCATTTTCAACTGAAATATTGTCAAAGTAAACTTTTAAACGATATCCATTTACCTTGAAAACATTGTCATTCTTTGGATTTTCGATATCACAGGCTCCATATGGATACACATGTTTTATAATACAAGGACCGCTTCATCTTAATCTTAGTTTTCCAAGAAATGAATGGAGTCGAGAATTATAAAGCAAGACTTTTTGACCAACATTGAATGTTTTTCTCAGTATTTTCTTGTCATGAAACTCTTTGATTCTTGCTTTATGAATTCTTGAATTTTTATATGCATCATTTCTTATTTCCTCAAGCTCATTTATTTGTAATTTTCGCATTTGACTAGCATTATCAAGGTTTGAATTGAAAGCTTTAATAGCCCAATAAGCTTTATGTTCAAGTTCTATAGGCAAGTGACAAGATTTTTCATAGACTAGTCTATAAGATGACATTCCTAATGATGTTTTATAAGTAGTTCGATAAGCCTAAAGTGCATCATTAAGTTTTAAAGACCAGTCTTTCCGATTAGGGTTCATTGTTTTCTCCAAGATCTATTTAATCTCCCTATTAACAAGTTCTACCTGTCCACTAGTCTGAGGGTGATAAGGGGTGGCAACTTTGTGTGTGATTCCATATTTCTTCATTAAAGACTCAAATGGCTTGTTGCGGAAATGTGTTCCACGACCACTTATCATGGCTCGAGGGATTCCAAATCGACTCAAAATATTTTCTTTTAATAACTTTATCACTATTTTGTGATCATTATTTCGACTTGGAATTGCCTCTATCCATTTTGAAACATAATCTACTGCAACTAATATGTACAAGAAACCAAATGATGGAGGAAATGGACCCATGAAATCTATACCCTAATATTTAAAGATTTCAATGACAAGAATAGAATTTAAAGGCATTATGTGACGTTTTGAAATAGATCCCAACTTTTGATAATTTTCACAAGTCTTGCAGAATGTATATGAGTCCTTGAACATGGTGGGTCAGTAAGATCCACTTTATAAGATTTTTACAGTTTTTTTCTTGATGAGAAATGACCCCCGCATGCCTCAGAATGACAAAATTTAATGCATTACTTACCTCATTGTCAGGAATGCATCTTCGAAATATTTGATCGGGACAATATTTGAATAAATAAGGGTCATCCCAATAAAAATTCTTCACTTTGTTCAAGAACTTTTTTTGTCTTGGGTACTTCAATGAGCTGGCAATTGTTTTGAAACAAGAAAATTAACAATATTAGCAAACCAAGGCATTGTAGAGACAGAAAGTCAAGATTCATCAGGAAAGTAGTCATCGATTGGTGTGATGTCAGATATTGAATCTGTTGTTAATCTTGACAAATGATCTGCGACAACATTTTCGATGTCTTTCTTGTCTTTGATTGTGATATCAAATTCTTAAAGTAACAAAATCCACGACACCAATCTAGCCTTAGAATCTTTCTTAGAAAGAAGATATTTCAATACTGCATGATCACTAAAAACAACAACAGGTGAGCCAACAAGATAAGACCTGAATTTCTCACATGCAAATACTGCTGCAAGTAATTCTTTTTCAGTAGTGGTGTAATTCATTTGAGCACTATTTAAAGTTTTACTTGCATAGTAAATTACATAAAGTTTCTTATCTTTTCTTTGTCCCAAGACAGCACCCACGACATAATCACTAGCGTCACACATTATTTCAAAAGGTAATAACTAATCAGGAGGTTGAATGATAGGAGTAGAAGTAAGCAAGCTTTTAAGTTTAACAAAGGCTTTTTCATATTGTTCAGTCCATTCAAAAACATTTTTCTTTGTTAGAAGGTTAGACAATGGTTTAGATATTACACTAAAATCTTTGATGAACCTTCTGTAAAAACCAGCATATCCTAAGAATGATCTAACATCTTTAATAGATTTTGGTGTTGGCAAGTTAGCAATTAACTTGATTTTAGATTTGTCAACCTCAATTCCTTTCGATGAAACAATATGACCAAGTACAATGTCGTTTGTTACCATAAAGTGACATTTTTCCCAATTCAGTACAAGATTCTTCTCTTCACACCTGTTCAAAACCTTTTCCAAGTTAGTTAAACAATCATCAAATGAATCACCAAAAACAAAATCTTAAGAAAACATTCAACTATATCACTGAATATGCTAAGCATGCATTTTTGAAACGCGGCTAGTGCATTACATAATCCAAAAGGCATTCTTTGATATGCAAAAGTAACAAATGGACATGTGAAAGTAGTCTTCTCTTGATCTTCCAATGCAATTTCAATTTGTTTATAACCTGAATAGCCATCTAGGAAACAATAAAATTCATGACCTGCAACTCTTTCTAGGATTTGATCCATGAAAGGTAAAGGGAAATGATCTTTTCTAGTCATTGAATTAAGTTTCCTATAGTCATTGCACATGCGCCAACCAGTAATAGTCATAATTGGAATTAACTCATTTTTCTCATTTGTTATCACAGTGACTCCAGACTTTTTGGGTACAACTTGGGTAGGACTTACCCATTTGCTGT
>Ga0325402_1002943_pt1 | contig 15172 bp, 3 predicted proteins | sample PopdelMetagenome_22_FD_207212 | JGI IMG/M metagenome (GOLD analysis project Ga0325402, IMG submission 207212) | Populus deltoides microbial communities from Bellville, Georgia, United States - Xylem-PdKOR-R3 | ecosystem: Host-associated > Plants > Phyllosphere > Stem > Wood/Secondary xylem... | reverse complement strand
TTTTTTTTTAATTTAACGATAAGAATATTTTCAAGCTAATATTTTATATTCATATAATTTTTTAAAAATTTATCTAAATATTTGTTCAAAATTTGACTAATACCTGTCCTTATGACAAGTGTTATTATAAAAAAACAATTCGAAAATAATAATAAAAATTGAAGGAAAAAAAAACCAAATCCAGAGTCAAACCGAGTTGACACCGAGTCAAGCACACATATATAAACCTCAGCACCCTCCCCCTCCCTCCCCCTCTCTCTTTACGTTAATATCCATTTTTTTGTGTCGTTTTCACCGCTTTAAAACTCTTAATTCCTCCGTTTCTCTCCATAAAATCCAATCCCTAGTCAATTAATCCTCCTGCATTTCTCTCATTTTTCTGGATCTAGATTTTGTTAAGATCTGGTGATTTTTCACTAGAAAATGAGTCGGTACGATTCGAATCCTTTCGATGAAGAAGAGGTCAATCCTTTCGCGGTATGTGGAAGTTATACGTTTCGTATTTATTAGATCTGTGTATGATTTGCGTATGTACATTGTTCGCGTATTTCGTTTCTGATTTTTAGATTCTTTTGTGATGTTGATTGTGTTGTTTGGTTGCTGAGAAAACGCGGAGGATTTTTGAGAGAGAAATTTTACATGTTTGGATCTTATTTAGACTAGAAAGTTTTTGTTTCTTAATAAATATTTGCTTAATCAAGTAGAGTTTGATTATTAGCACTTAGTATAGCAATATTAATTATATAGATTACTATTAATTTTGAGTTTAGATGAAGAAATGAAGCTTATATTTTCTCTTTGTTTATTTGTTTGGTGATGGAAGGATCAAGGAGGAAAGGGGAAAGGATCAGGGCAATCAAATTATGGCGGAGGCGCGTTTTATATGCCTGTAAGTTTTTGTTTTCTCCTAATTTTTCAGCTTTACAGAATGTAGTGTTTGTTTTGTGAAAGAAGAAGAAACTTATTTCTTTTGATTTAGGAGTTTGTAATCGGTTAACATAAACCTTGTCCTTTATATGAGTTTGGTGCTACCTTGAAGGTTTGATAGCGAAGTCAAGTCCAATGTAGGTGTAATTTGACCGTAGATTATAATTTTCTGTTGGTCAAAGGATAGTTTCTAGCGTTGTTGAAGTAAAAAAAGTTTCCCTTTTTTGAAATTTGTGATTTTTTTTGAGTATTTTGTTTGTAAATTGGATTTGAGTTTAAGTTCATTATTGCACCTCAAACATGAATCTAAGTTAGGGACCTGGAATTTAATCACAATGATATGCTCAATAGGAATGGAATCCGAGGGTGAAGTTAAAACCTATAAGTGACATACAAGCACAAGGTGAACAGGATCACAAGCTAATGTGCTTAATTTTTCTCTTAAAGCAATTTTTGTTTGCCAGTTTCTTGTGTAGCCACTGTGCTTTATGGATCTTCTACTTATTGCTGAGTGCCAGTCCCATGGTTGGTTTTAGTTGTTCTTGCATATATATATGGATTTCATGAGCTGGTGGTGCGATTCTGTTTTGGTGTCAATTTTTCTGTATTGGTGCTGTTGCTAACTTATTCTCTTGTGTTTTTCTTTTGTTGTATTCTTGCGAAATTTATAGAATCCTGGAAGTGTCCCCCCTGCAACTTCAAGGCTTTCACCCCTTCCTCATGAACCCTATGATCGTGGTGCAACCGTAGATATTCCTCTTGATTCTGGAAAAGTACTATAATGATTCAAGATTTTTGGTCGCACAGTAACATTATTTGAATGTTGCTTTCATATTTATCGTTTTCGTTCTTCTGTCTCTAGGATATAAAAGCCAAGGAGAAGGAACTCCAAGCTAAAGAGGCTGAATTGAAGAGGAGGGAACAGGTGAGTGTTCTGATATAGTAGCTTATGCTCATGTATTTATGTGCGTGTGTGTTTATAAAAGTAATTTGAAATCCACTTTCCTTTTGTTTTCCAGGAACTAAAACGGAAGGAAGATGCGATAGCACGGGGTATGTTATCATATTGATTTTCTTTTTTTGTAGTCAACGAGGCTGTGCATGGTTTTATTTAATATAAGATAATGTTCTCTGTTTTGTTTTGACAGCTGGAATTGTAATAGAGGATAAGAACTGGCCACCATTTTTTCCGATTATCCATCATGACATTGGAAATGAAATACCAATCCACCTGCAGAAGATGCAGTATGTTGCATTTACAACATTGTTGGGTATGTTTTGTATTCTACTTCTTGGAAATTCTTTTCGATGGCCGCTTATCATTTCCAATTGTTTGGTTCCCATTGTCCCATTGTCCATTATAGTCAATTTTGCTAGGCTGGTCCTCAAGGTTCAGTCCTGTCAGCAAGGAGAATCCAGAGACAAGATTGTCAAACTGGACAATGTATCTTAAACTGTCAGCATATCATTTTTTAATGGATTTAGGTCATTCCTGTGATCGATCATGTAGCTTAAATGGTCATAAAATAGTTTTGTTTAGTTGGGTAAATGGTGGACCAGTTTGAGAAATGTTTCCAGACAAACATTTAACAGCTGTAGAGTAACCTGATGTTATGAAATTGCAGGTTTATTTGTCTGTCTTTCTTGGAATATTATAGCTGTTACCACAGCCTGGATCAAAGGAGAAGGTTGGTGCAAATCCACTGAACATATTTGATTATATGGCTATCTCACCAGTTTGTCTAAAATCGTTTTCTTTTCTAGGTCCAACGATATGGTTTCTTGCCATCATCTACTTCATAGCAGGGGTCCCTGGAGGCTATGTTATGTGGTATCGCCCCCTTTATCGTGCAATGAGGTATTATTCTGTCATTCATGGCTGAATCTCATTTTGTTTTTCATGACATGAAAGGTGGGGCCTGTGAAATTTCTCCTTTGACTATTCCGTACTTGCATAGCAGTGTTTCCTATTCACGCCCTTTGTTTCTAAAGCTTTTTAGGATCCCATAAATATCTAAATATGATTATATGAGCTTGATTCATCTGTTTGCATCATTCACAGATGACCTTATGGATGGTGTGAAGACTTGATTTTTCATATTTAATAATAATGTGGTCAATCTAGACATGGTTGGTGAATTTTTATATGCCAACGTGTGATTTGAATTGGATATTTGTTGATCTGAAGTATAATCTTATAAAAGAATATATACTTCCTGCAATTGTGGAAAGAATCTGATGTACTCTGGTGAGGAGCTGAACTTGCAAGGAGGTCCAAACAAAAAGAGGGTGGGAGGGAGGTGGATGGAGCTGAAAATGCAGTAACAACAATAATAATTTTTTTTTGCAATGCTCTGCATTGGAGAGGTCATGTTTAGTTATTTTTTATTAGTTTGCCTGCTAGCATTGGAGAGAATTATCCTTAATATTCTTGAAAGCTTAATGAAATCACTAAAGAAACTGTAAATCAGAAAATTCATTAGAGAAATGAGATCGATTAGTGTTTGCATAAAAACTCAGATATTTTCCTATCCTTGGCTTTTTTTAGTCTTTGCTTTCATGCTGTATATCATTTGATTAGCATAAATAGTTCTGCTAACTGATAAAAGAGATTGCTATATGTTTTGAACTTTGCCCATGGTATATGATGGATGAATGGGTTCAGAATAGATAGATCCTTTTTTCTGGATTGTGTTCTATTAAAATACTGGTTATTCTTGAGCATTATAACTTAGCAATAATAGCCTAATGAAAAATATGGGGATGGGTTTTGAAGTACTTAAATTATGCTTTCAAGTAATAAGAAGAATGTAATGGTTTAGTAGTTATACTCTCTCTTTGTTCATTTTTTCCATTACGTGCATTATGCTATCATAACTTTTATTCAACTCCGTGCCAACTCCTTTTGCAGGACAGATAGTGCTCTGAAGTTTGGATGGTTTTTCTTTGCTTACCTGGTAATCTCATTTATGTATTCCTTTCCTTCTTGAAGATCCTCTAGAAAATCCCTTATTTGTTGTTCTTGTGTTTTCCATGCAGTTTCACATTGGCTTTTGCATCTTTGCTGCTGTTGCTCCCCCAATTGTTTTCAAGGGGAAGTCTCTTGCGTAAGTTTTTCTTTTAGATGTTGCATTGAAGATAGTTATTTTTCTAGAAAATTAAATATGACGTGGCTTTGTTTGGAAAGTGAAACAACTATTCTGGGAAAATGAGGATTGTCCCACTCATCTGAAATTCATATTATTATGTTTTGTTGGAGTTTTTTTCTAAAGTGTTTGAGATTGATAGGGTTGAAAATATATTGATTGTATTTACCTTTAATTTCTCTACTCTGCTAATGTTTGTGTGATCTTTTGTGGACAGAGGTATTTTGCCTGCTATTGATCTTATGGGCAACCACGCTTTAGTTGGGGTAAGCTCTCTACTTTTTAGTTAACAGTTCGATCCTTGATAATATTAGTGGACCTCCACTGCTATTATGGAAGTACTTTCATGCTGCATATGATATGTTACAGTTCATTTTTAGAGCGAGAGTTTCGATGAAGTATGGCTTTGTAAAATTATCTGGGTTGACTTGAGAATAATGGGAGAAATGCATCTGTATATTTGATTGTGTACAGTTTTGATGAAGATGCCCAAGCAAGTCTGACTCTAGTACAATTTTGTTTGCAGACATTCTACTTCATTGGATTTGGATTCTTCTGCGTTGAATCCCTCCTCAGTATCTGGGTCATTCAGGTTGAATAAATCCCCGGACAACTTTGTGCATGCATCCCTGCTTACTGTTTCATTATGGTTTTGGTAAAGGTTTTTTGTTTGTTTGTTGTCCTGAATTGCAGCAAGTCTACATGTATTTCCGAGGCAGTGGGAAAGCAGCAGAGATGAAGCGAGAGGCTGCAACAAGGACCATGATGGCTGCCCTATGACATTGCTCCCACTGGACAAAAATGCTCTTCTTGGATGGTACCGAAAGACCTACTTCCATACTAAACGCGTCTTGCTTCATTGTTAACCTTGTCGATGTGTTCATCTTTATACACAATTCTCAAACCAAAGAACTTGTCAGATTAGAAAAATTGAATAGGATTCATTTTTAGAGCTTTGTGTTCAGCTGAGGCATCAGCTTCATGAGACTGAGATTGATACTTTGTTTCTCACTTTGTATTTCTATAGAATGATTGTGTCATTGTATGTTAATTCATTTTTACACTTCTAGTGCTTGTAAAGAGAGGCGGTTGCCGAGACTACAGCAGATGGCTTCAGGCTTGAATGGTTCCCTCAAACAAGAAGTGCTTGATCCATGAGATGATGATATGTGTTATCGCACTGGTCTGGTAAACCTCAGCTAGTTGATTCATGTTAATTTTGGCCTGTTTTGTTCTTGACCTACCATGGACATAACGTTGTGGCTAGCAAGGAGTCAAGTCTTACAATTTGCTGGTGTTGATGGATTTCTTGTGTGAATGCTTCTGATAATTTTCGCAGCTCCACAATGTTCGATCTTCCATCTGATGACTTCAGTCGTTCCATCACTAGCACATGGGACGGCGTGGACTACGCAGAAAAAAGAGAACTCATCTCCAAGTTGCGGTCAAATAAAAATTTGGTTGCAGAATGGCATTAATCCAAACATGATAATGTTTAATAATATATTAGTCTCTGATTCTAGGGTTTCCTGGAAGTTAAAACCCCCCAGAAGTTCTCACTTCAAAACCTTTTCCTATTTTTTTTTCCCTCTTGATTCTTACCAGTCAAAAAAAAAAAACAAAAAACAAAAAACCATTCAAAAGAATTTTACCTGTTGGAAGGAGAAAGAAGCCAAACTAGGCCAAGCTTGTTAACATTTACACCATAAACTAAAAAATTTAGCTAATTGTAAACTCTTCAGTACACTGTTCATAGCTAATATTTTCCTTTCATTGTCGCTGAGATTTTTACTTTTTATTTTATAGATTAGTCATTGAACTTAATTTCTTTTTAATTTTATTCTTCTGCATTATACTTTTGTGTTAATATCCTTTTCTATTTATATTATTCTTTCGCATGCCTGGTTTGCTACAGAGTGTTTTAACATTAAACTAAAGATTTTTTTCACAAAAAACACTTCAAACTTATTATATAAAAAAATAAGAATTAAAATTAACACGAATAAAAATAGGTATGTTTTTTCAAAACACATGGAAAAATTAAATTTCATTCCTAAAGTTTTGAATTATACATGTTTGGTCCCTCTTATTTTTTATTTTTATATTTCAATTCAAACCTTTATTTTTATGGCATTTCATTCCTTGAATGTTAAAAAAAAGAGAGAGATGTTGAAAAATGATAAGGGGAGAGAGAGTGAGTAGTTGATCATAAAAATAACCAAACTTTGTATTAATAAGTTTGTCTCGGATAAAAAAATTTAACGAAGGTGATTTTGCTTTTAAACATACTAAAAATATAGATCAAGCATGTTAATTTGTTTTCAATTTGATTTGATTTTGAGGTTCTGATTGTATAAAGTTTAGGCTTCAAAATGTATATTGAGGTTTTTATGATGATTTAAATAAAAATAAATTAAAAAATAGATCTTAAAGGTTTTAATTTTCAAATTATGATTTTTTGGTCACCTTCAAAAACATAAATGAATAACAAGTCATCCATAATCTTTAAAAAGATAAAAAACTAGTGGAGCACGTTTTCTTCTCAAGACCAACAACTCCTGATCTTATTTATTTAAGAATTTTTTTTAATTAATACCCTTTATTTTTAAAAAAACTTGTCTTGTTTAATTTTATTTTTTAAATATATTTATCTTTTGGATTTTTTTTAATTTCATAATACTTTAAATAAGTTATTTTAATTTATCTTTAAACTTTTTATCTTAAATTTTAGACAAATAAGTTATATTTGCATGATTTATTTATAAGAATAAAAATCATATGTATGTAGATTTGACCTTAAAGAAAAATAAAAGAAATGTATAAAAAAATAATAGTCAAAATAAAATATTTATAAGTGCATCTATTTTTTTTATAAAAAAAATCAACTTCCCACTTAGATCTTTACCAGTCTTAACAATTTTTATTTGATTTATTATTTTTTATATTATTCAATCTATTTTATTAAATAAAAAATTATTTTTAACTAAAAAGATTATAATATCAAAAACAATATTTATAATATTATCAATTTTTTTATATTAAAAATTAACTTGAAATAGTGGTTCGGTAACACCAATTGAAAATACTGACTAACGTTCTCACTATTTTACCCTTCAGATTCATTGCTATTCCCCTCCTGTCGTTCGCTTCCAGCCTGAGCCCACTTTCTACGGCCAAATATCAAGCAACTTGCAAGAACACTGTACGGTGTACACCCATTTCATTTCCTCACCAAATTTCTTGAACCCCAAAAACCCTAACTCTAGAGAAAAAATGCTTCACAGTGGCAGTTACAGTTACAGTCAGAGTCACAATCAAACTTCAAGAGAATTAGGGCATCAAAATCTCCTCCAACTGAACATTTACTCTCCAAGTAAGCTCCTTTCTCTTCATTCTCCTAGGGTTTTTATAGGGTTTAATAACAACCATCTTAAAAATCATAACTTTTCAAGAAGAAAGCACTGCCCTTTACCCAACAATGCTTTACTTGGTGATAAAAGAGCTTTATATTCACTAACCCAGAAACAAAGTAGTAAAGAAAGTAAGGTTTTTTTAGGGTTTAAGCTTCAGTGTCACTCGAAGACTCTAACTTTACCGACTAAGGGTTTTTCAGTAAATGGTAAAAAGAAGAAGTATGGTGGTGTTTTGCCATCAATTTTAAGGTCTTTAGAGTCTAATACTGATGTTGAGAAAACCCTTTATTCCTTTTGTGAGAATTTGAGTCCTAAAGAACAGACTGTGGTTCTTAAAGAACAGAGGAATTGGGAGAGAGTTGTTAGGGTTTTCGAGTTTTTTAAGTCGCAGAAGGATTATGTTCCGAATGTGATTCATTATAATATTGTGCTTCGAGTGTTGGGTAGAGCTAAGAGATGGGATGAATTGCGGCTTTGTTGGATGGATATGGCGAAAAATGGGGTTTTGCCGACGAATAATACTTATGGAATGCTTGTTGATGTGTATGCCAAAGCGGGTCTTGTTGAAGCTCTTTTGTGGATTAAACATATGAGACTTAGAGGGTTATTTCCAGATGAGGTTACAATGAATACTGTTGTCAAGGTTTTGAAGGATGTGGGAGAGTTTGACAAGGCAGAGAGGTTCTATAAGGATTGGTGTGCTGGAAGGGTTGAGTTGGATGGTCTTGAATTGGATTCTATGCTTGATTCTGAAAATGGCTCTCGATCTGAACCAGTTAGTTTTAAGCATTTTTTATTGACTGAGCTTTTCAAAACAGGAGGGAGAGTAAAGATTGGGGGTTCATCAGATGAAGAAACACTGGTTAGGAAGCCATGTCTAACATCCACATATAATACGTTGATTGATTTGTATGGGAAGGCAGGACGTCTCAAGGATGCAGCTGAAGTCTTTTCAGAAATGTTGAAATCTGGGGTGGCAATGGATACTATCACTTTCAATACCATGATCTTTACTTGTGGAAGTCATGGACTTTTGTCAGAAGCAGAGTCTTTGCTTGATAAGATGGAAGAAAGACAGATATCTCCTGATACGAGAACTTATAATATATTTTTATCTCTATATGCTGATGCAGGAAATATTAATGCAGCCCTTGAGTGTTATTGGAAGATTAGAAATGTGGGTCTTGTTCCTGATATTGTATCTCATCGAACTATACTTCATATATTATGTGGAAGGAATATGGTAAGAGAAGTGGAGGCTGTTATTGAAGAAATGAAGAAGTCTTCTCAGAAAATTGATGTGCATTCGGTGCCTGGTATCATTAAAATGTATATTAATGAAGGTTTGCATGATAGAGCAAATAACCTTTTAGACAAGTGCCAGTTTGATGTTGGATTCTCATCAAAGGTTCGTGCAGCAATTATTGATGCTTATGCTGAAAGGGGGCTTTGGGCTGAAGCAGAGGCTGTCTTTTATGGAAAAAGGGATTTGTTGGGACCGGAGAAGGGTGTTTTGGAATATAATGTCATGGTCAAAGCTTATGGTAAGGCAAAGCTTTATGATAAAGCCTTTTCTCTCTTTAAGGGCATGAGAAATCATGGGACTTGGCCTGATGAGGTCACATATAATTCTCTTATCCAAATGTTCTCTGGTGGTGATTTAATGGATCAAGCTAGGGACCTCTTAGATGAAATGCAAGAAGCAGGGTTTAAACCGCAATGTCTAACCTTCTCTGCTGTCATGGCATGCTATGCCCGTCTAGGCCAGCTTTCTGATGCAGTTGATGTTTACCAAGAAATGGTAAAGGCAGGAGTAAAACCTAATGAAGTTGTTTATGGGTCTTTAATCAATGGATTTGCGGAAGTTGGAAATGTTGAAGAAGCTCTGAAATATTTTCGCATGATGGAAGAAAGCGGGATTCCTGCAAATCAGATAGTGCTGACTTCCCTGATCAAGGTTTATAGTAAGCTGGGATGCTTTGACGGAGCAAAACATTTGTATAAGAAGATGAAGGATTTGGAGGGTGGTCCTGATATTATTGCATCAAATAGTATGATCAGTCTTTATGCAGACCTCGGAATGGTATCTGAAGCTGAATTGGTTTTCAAAACTTTGAGAGAAAATGGTCAGGCTGATGGGGTTTCCTTTGCGACCATGATGTATCTGTATAAGAGCATGGGCATGCTTGATGAAGCCATTGATATTGCAGAGGAGATGAAGCAGTCAGGTTTACTGAGGGACTGTGTGTCATATAATAAGGTAATGGCATGCTATGCCACCAATGGTCAGCTACGTGAGTGTGCTGAATTATTGCATGAGATGATTGGCCAGAAACTGTTGCCTGATGGTGGAACCTTTAAAATTTTATTCACTGTTTTGAAGAAAGGGGGCTTTCCATCTGAAGGCATAGCACAGCTAGAATCAGCTTATCTGGAAGGAAAACCTTATGCTAGACAAGCTGTCATCACCTCCATTTTCTCTGTAGTGGGTCTGCATGCTTTAGCGCTCGAGTCATGTGAGTCTTTCACAAAAGCAGAAGTAGCTCTCGATTCCTTTGCCTACAATGTTGCAATATATGCTTATGGGTCATCAGGGGAGATTGATAAAGCTTTGAAAACATTCATGAAAATGCAGGATGAAGGCCTTGAACCAGACCTTGTTACTTCTATTAATCTGGTTCATTGTTATGGGAAAGCTGGTATGGTTGAAGGTGTGAAGAGGATTTATAGCCAATTAAAGTATGGAGAGATCAAGCCCAATGATTCTCTAGTCAAGGCTGTCGTGGATGCTTATAAAAATGCCAACAGGCATGATCTTGCCGAATTGGTTAACCAAGACATAAGATTTGGTTTTGATTCTCAACAATATTCTGATTCTGAAATTGAAGCCGGGTCTGATGAAAGTTCTCTGGGCTTTTAGAATCCAGTAATTTTGTATTTTTACCAATTATGCACACTGTACAGAGGCATAGTTCATTTGAGCATCGAAGAATTGTATGTATGGATAGTACAATAGTCAAAGGATAGTCCTGTCTTGATGTAGAGTCTGGTTTTGCTGTAAGATTATTTTGACTGTAAACCAGTGCTGCTCCCTTCTTAATATTTGATGTCAATACCAAATTTTGCCTGTTCTCCAGTTGCGGTTTGTGTTTCTTTCATACACATTGATTCCTCAGAGTTGATACATCGTATTGCAAAGTAGCTGTATGACATGTTATAACTTCCTGAACCTAAAATGTTTATTTTCATTGATAAACAGAAATGATGTCCTTCATTTGCCCAGGCTCTTTGTGGTGTTTCTTGTTACTTTGATCCTGTAAACCAGTGCATTTCTTACAGTTAATTGGGCTCATGCTAGAGCCTCGAAGTTGAAATGAAGGAGGGTTAAGGTACATGCACTTTCATTCCCCATGCACAGTTTCTGTGCTCCTTTTATTTCCTCAGAAAATATAAGAATTGAGTTTTCAATGACAACAAGTTATTTGAATACTGCAATAGTTTTGAATAATCATCACCTGGTCACTGGATGCCAGCTTATGAACATTCGGCAAAGCTTATGAAACAACATTCAGCAAGCAAAGTTTCATCAATAGAGTTTTTGGAGTAGAATGTGAAACAGCATGTTGTTCATGAACAACCAACTACGGATGAAAGGAAAAAAGTTTCAGTCCTTTTGCAATTTAACATCTTCTCTCTACATTTCAAAGCATTTTGTAGTTTTAAATCAGATTATAAAATTAATTGGAGGTTGAAAGATCTATTCAATTAAGTGCAAAGACCGCACACCTTTTTTTTTCAATTGTATTTCTCGGAGATAAAAAAAAAAGGAAGAAATTTACAGGACTTAGTTGTGATAATGGCTCCCAGGAATTAGACATGGAAAATAACTTGGTGTCATTTGTTTAATTCCTGATGGTGATTGTATTACAAAGAAGGGCATGACAGCAGAGGAAGTTTTCGTTTAGGTTGAGAAGTTCCCATGAACAAAATTTTGGTGTCTTCTCATCTCATTGCAGGAGATTCTGTGCTGACAACTTTCCGAGTACTCATTTTAACCAAGACATTGACAGGAAATCTTCTAGTATGCCAAATGACTGGAAGCGTTCCAATTCGGTGGTCAAGGACAGCTATTGCAGAAAAATCGGTGTCCGTAGTCTGCATCTGGTTTCATCGCTCTTGATTTTTGGACCTGCATGTCTTCTGTGATTCTGGATATCTTGAGAACTTCAAGCTTTTCTTCAGCCTTCAAAATTGTTAAGATGATATACATAGAAGATTCTTTTCACCTGAGACTGTTACCTAGATATTAACAAATATTACTGTTTAAGTCTCGATCCAACTTGTGCCTGGCATTTTGCCAACACCTCTCTTCGTCATTAAATTCCGAATTTTAACAGCATCATCCCATCGGCCAACTGCTCTATAGACATTAGCTAAATATACATAGCTGAGGTGGTGGTCAGGTTTCAATTCCATTGCTTTCTTTGCAATGCGCTCTGCAGTAGCAGAGTGTGGACTGGCTGCACAAGCACCAAGAAGAACTGTCCAAAGAGATGGCTCATCTCTGCAATTTGCGTCCTCTATCAATTTTTCTGCTTCTTCTAGCAAACCAGCACGGCCTAGAAGATCAATCATGCAATTGTAATGCTCAATTCCTGGTTTAATTTCATATACCTCAGTCATTGCGGCAAAATATTGCTTCCCTTGGTCAACCAAACCAGCATGACTACAAGCAAAAAGAACCCCAACAAAGCTAATATAATCAGGCCTAATCCCCTCTTCAATCATCTCATCAAATAATTGAAAAACTTCTCCACCTCTTCCATTCTGGGCAAAGCCATAAATCATCGAGTTCCAAGTTATCAAATTTCTAACTGGCATCCGCACAAAAATTCTGTATGCAAAATCAATACAACCACATTTTGCATAAAGATCAACTAATGCTGATTCTGTGACCACATCTCGCCAACAACACCTTTTCACATACTGGCAGTGAACCTCTTTCCCTTGTCTTACAGCTGCCAAACCTGCACAAGCACGAAGAACAGTTCCAAAACTATAGGTATCAACCTTTTTCCCTTCTCTAAAAATCCTAATAACAGATTCAAAGTCACCATTTTGACAATATCCCCCTAACAATGCAGTCCAAGAAACCAAATTCTTTACACTCATTCTATCAAAAACACATTGAGATTGGTTAACCAACCTACATTTCCCATACATATCAACAAGGCTGCTCTCAACAAAAACATTTCCACTCAATCCTGATGTAATCACCTTGGCATGCACTTCTTTACCTTGCTTCAACCTCCCTAAATTACCACAAGCAGTCAAAACCGTCCCAAACGTAAACCCATCAGGCGACAACCCATGTTTCCTACACATCGAATAAAAGAATCCCAAAGCTTTATCATACACATCGTTCCTCGTAAAAGCTGAAATGATCGAGGTCCAACAAATAGCATCTGGTTGAGGCAATTCAACAAACACCAGGCTCGCATCATCCACCGCAGAATTCCTTCCATACATATCAATCAAAGCAGTAGAAATAACATCATTCAAATCAAACCCACGAACCATAACAACCCCATGAAAGCATTTACCAAGCCTTAAGTCCCCAAGTCCCGAACACGCCTTTATCACAGCAGATAAAGTGAACCCATTTGGCTCAATACCAAGACCCAACATTTCCAAAAACAATTCAAGAGACTTCTTTGGTTTTTCTACCTTAACATAACCAGTTATCATTGAAGTCCAAGAAATCAAATCTTTATAAAACAACCCATCAAAAACCCTTCTTGCCTCAAAAAGATTAGGGCCCAGCTTGAAATAAAGTGCAAGCAAGCTATTCCCCACAAACCTATCAGTATCAAGACCAGATTTTATAGCATGAGAATGGAATTGGATACCGTGAGTAAAGGAGACAGCTTTAGTACAAGTTTGCAAGAGAGATGCATAAAAGAATGGTTTGTTGGAGAGTCTTGTCCAGTCTATGGAGTTCAGGACGTGAATTGCTTCAAAAAGCGAACCGGATTTGCAGTACTGGATGATTTTGTATGCTTTGGATTGTGGGTTTTCGAAAGTTTTGAGATTTAGAGAAGCAAGCGTGCTGTAATGGCGTTGGCTAGAGAGAAGAAGCTTCATAACTGATTTTTGAACATTTCTGGCGGTTCGGAGATGCGGTGGTTAAGATGACGTTTGGGCACGCGGCTCGTTTTTAAAAATTTTTTTGGCTCATTCAATAAATATATTTTGTTTTTTTAAATATATTTTTAGATTTTTATATAAAAAATACTATAAAGTAGATTGCTCATATAAATAAATTAGTTTAAAATGATTTAATTTGTGTTTAAGATTATAATACATATTTTTTAAAAATATATTTTTAATTTAAAAATATATTAAAATCATATTTTTTATTTTATTTTTGATACCAACATATCAAAATATTAAAAACATTAAAAAATATTTATTTAAAACTTTTTACAAATTTTTTTTTTAAATTAAAAAAAAATACTTCAAACAGATTTTTATAGATATTTGATAATTCTTTCAACTCATAACTCATAGTAGTGTGTGTTTGGTAAAATTAAAAAAAAGTGTAAGTAAATACAATTAGATGAAATTATATCTATTAATTTTATTAAAATAATTTTGTTTTCTTTTGTTAAAATGGTGGGGGTTAACCTACCGTCAACTAAATGTTACCAAATCAATATTGTTTAAAATTCAGCTTAAAACCTAGCCTGTGTCAAGCTCCAAGCCGTGATTTTCTCATGTCAAGCCAAGCCGAGATGTGTTTAATAAGTAGGCTCTAACAACAGCTACAAATACGAGATGCGTATATATATAATTCTCATCTTTTAATAAACTAGCTAGGGTTTATAAGAAACTAATTAAATGAAAATAAGTCAATCATGTTAATGAATACTCCAAAATATTCTTCAGTATAAAAAAGAATAATAAAATTTAAATAGACTAACATTTATCCATGTTATTAAAGAGTACTTAGCTAAACAGTAATTATTATAATTTTAAAAATTAACTTGGTAATCAAGGAGTTTTTCTTAGAAGAGAAAATATATAGGTTAAAAAAATTAAAAAATATTAAAAAACAATAATTTAATTTTTTTTAAGCTAAGTATATTTTTAAAATGAGCTCAAATATAATTATATAAAAAAACAGGAAATGGCAATTACCCTTTAAAAATAATTTGTCTGTTTCGTAGCAATGCCCGAAAATCGATAGAAACCTAACAACTGCCACCCACATTCTCCCTAGTCAACAAAAGCCACCTGGCTGGTCTCAGTAATGACCTTGCTATTTTGCGCTCCTGTGTCTGCCGGCGTGTACGGTCCAGATCATCCAGAGCACATTTCTCGCAGTAGTAATAGTAGTAATCAAGGTTGTTAAAATTACAATTTTAACACGGCGTAAAAACAGATCATAAAATTATAAGAAATTTTAAAGTATATTAACAAAAAATTCATACTTTAAATAAAAATTCATATATAGTTTAAACACTTGAAAATATATATTTCAAATAAAAATTCATATATAATTTAAATATTTTAAATATATAATTCAAATAAAAAATCATATATAATTTAAATAAATTTTTATTAGCTAATAATTAATAATCATCTTAAATTTTAAGAGAATTCTTAGTTTACATGACACAATCC
>Ga0325402_1002939_pt1 | contig 15179 bp, 6 predicted proteins | sample PopdelMetagenome_22_FD_207212 | JGI IMG/M metagenome (GOLD analysis project Ga0325402, IMG submission 207212) | Populus deltoides microbial communities from Bellville, Georgia, United States - Xylem-PdKOR-R3 | ecosystem: Host-associated > Plants > Phyllosphere > Stem > Wood/Secondary xylem... | reverse complement strand
AGTATGAAATTAATCGGCCGATATGTTATTATTTCAACAATATTTAGTCTTTTGATTACTCATTGTATTGAATTAAATTTGATCATTCATATATAAATTCATACTTTCATCCATAGTTGCTGATATATATGATCAAAGGAGCCTAAGTAGTTGCCAAAATATGCACCAGCCATTCCCTTCTTATCAACTCTTGTTTTTTTTATCAACTCTTGTTTTTAGTTAGGTTTCTTTCGTCCTTCTGCGTCTCTTTTCTTGCTGGACTTTGCTTATTTAATTAGCAATAAAACTGGTTTCTCTTCGATGATTTTTAAACCTTTAATTCTAGCAAAACTGGCCTATATATATAATGTTCATTCTGATCGATGAAAGTGCTGGCACAGTAAACAAGCATCACAATTGTTTAATTTGGTGTCAATTCATCCCCACAAAATACCATTTGATGTATAGAGACGTGATCATGACTCTAATCAACATTTTCTATTTTTAAGCACAAGTCTCAAACCAAAAACAGCTTGACAACTACGTACTTATCTTAATATCGGTTGCTTAACAGATTCAGAGAAGGCTTAAAGTAAATAGAGGGCGTTAGATAAAACTATAAACAAGGCTTTTTAAAATATTAAAGAGATATATAATGGTTTCAAGGGCTAAACTTTGAAAGCGGTCTCCACTAAAAATTTTAATGGCTCGACTTGAATGATGGGAAACAGAAGTTTAAGAATGTCGTTATAATCCATTGCCAATAAAGAGTAATTTATACAGATTTAGAGCTCAACCCCATGTATCTGGCAAGAAATCAGGGATATAATCAGAGCTAAATGTAGGGTTTGATGTATGTAACCATGATCCTGAACCAATACACTTCTAGCGATCATAATTCATACATATTGGGGGCATGATATATAGGGCTATTAAACTTTATCTACGCTGGTTAAATAATTAGCCATATGTGGTCAGGAACTATAAACAACGAAATGTAATTTAAGTTTGTGGTCACCATGCAATATAGAAACAGTGTAGTTAATTTGATCATTACTACAATATTTTTTGAGAATATAGTGATGAAATTATGATCTAAGAGCTATAGGACAAGGTGGCTTTCAACATCCCATGTTAAATCAGATGATGACGTCTCATCTATCTTGTATGTTTTGCCTTGTAGGATTTCCACATCCCTCTCGTTTATGTTAATTTGTCGCATTTGAAGTCCTAAGAAATTAGAGTTTCTTATTGGGAACCCAGTTTGAGGACACTCTTCCCATCAGCAGGGCAACGATTTGAACGAGAACGTGCAACATGTTCTTGAAAGCTACATGCATAAATGGAGACACAGACTGATGTGAAATGGTAACAATACAGTCCACTATGGACGATATAATGTAAGCCACCTATGTCAAGAATATGCTGAAAAGAAAAATATTCCAATGACGTCTTTCTTGGTCGTAAGATAGCCAATTTCGACACAGTAGTTTGAAGTTGGTGCAGAACTTTACTTTGAGGTGAAGTTGGTACGAGTTTAGAAAAAAAAAAGGGATGAATTATTACGTAAATAAGTAGAATAAGAGGATTTTTAATTGGTTTTTAAGCTGTCTTTTGTGATAATCACATAAACGATAAATTGTTAGTGGAAAATAGAAAATATAATTAAATAATTAATAATCATTGATGAGTTAGAAATAACAAACTATTGCTGTCTATTAATTTGAAGACAAGAAAGGAGGGAGGAAAAAAAAAAGGCTTGAAGATTAAATTTTACCTTCTATTTGTTTTTGGTAAAATTAGATGCAGAACCACGCCATGTTGTGGCTGTGTCGTGGGGTTGATTTTTTTTATGTAAAAAGTAATGTTTAGGTGTCGCAAAAATATTTTAAAAAAGGAAGAAAAATTGGCAGCTTGTGTTATAGATTCAAACCGAGTCAAATAAGTTAGTTTTATTTTAATTAAATGATAAAAAAATAAGCAACAACGATCATAATAACCTTTTTTTTTTTCAAAAAGCTAAATTCCTAGCCAATTAAATACGGAAAAAAAAAATTGGATAAAAAACCCAACCCAAGTCAACCGCCCTATAAATTGGCCTCCACTATAAATTTTAGTAAATTGGTTTCCACTATAAATTTTGATGGAAGGATGAAATTGAAAAGACAAATTAATTTACTAAAAGTACAAAAAAATCAAAAGAATGAGGACCGAATTAAAAAAAAATAACATATCAAAAATTTAGATTGAAAGATGAAATTGAAAACAAATCAAAATTTTATAAGGGATAAGGAATAAAAATTAGAAATAAAAAGAATAAGGATCGAAGCTGAAATATCAATAAATAAGAGAAAAACTTTAAAATTTTGAATGGCCAGTGAAATTTTCTAGAAGAGGAGAGAGAAATGAGGGGAAGAAGAAAACATTGCAAACCACCCTACAACAAATTCCATGTGCCGTCTCATGAGAAAAAAGACGTCACGAAAATTCTAATGACATGATAAAAGAATTTTTGGTTGCTGGGAGATGCTGCACAGGCCATTGAAATACTAGGGTGCCTCCCACACACTAGCATGTGAGTTGCACACACTTTTTTTTATTTATTAAAATACCAAATTACCCCTCATCAAACTTTATTATACCTAAAAGACCCAGTTGAAAATACAAAAAAACTTTTGGATGCTAATTTTAAAAATTTTATTTTTAAAGGCAATTCAATTATTTTATTATGTTTTTTTTAAAAAAATTAAATTGTCTCGATCAATATTAAAATAATTGATAAGTCACGTAAAAAGATCAAATTACCCTCAATAGAAAGTTCAATTATTTTTATGGAAAGAAAAAAATTATTATTACATGGTTTTAATGAACAATAATTTCTTTTTAGCTAGATGAATAATATTTTTCCAAGTGGTATTAGCTTTGGTTAAACATTATCTCCAGTTAATCAGTACAAGACCAGAATGGATTGGTTGGCAATTGATGTGGTCGGGAACTATCCACCTTACAAAATCCAATGCGATAATAATAGAACATCTTATCTTCCTCCCTCAATGATGCCTTGCTTACGTGGATTGAATAATATTGTAGGCTTTCCATAGCTTATCTTGATTTGATTTGTTATACGTTAAACATTATCAATATATTCCTGGATGAGTGTGATGCCGTATCATTGGAAAACTTTCATTTTAAAACTTGACATAAACTAAAAGAGGAGGGGAATAAATTTTTTATTTTTAAATATGAATTCTCATACTAAATTCTTGATTAAATTCTCAAACTCTTCAAATAATTGGTGATTTATACTTCTCGTTTGTGTCTTATTATAAGCATAGGATAAGAATGATAAATTGTATATAACTTTGGTTCTTTAAGGTAAAGTTTTTATTGGGTCAAGTTGTAAACTTTTATTTAAACCTCAAATTAGCAATTTAAAGGATAATTTTGCATTAAAAAAAGAGAAAAAAAGAAAGAAAAAAAAACCCAAAGAGAGGGGCAAGAATTAGAAAAAAAATAAAAAAAATAAAAAAAACCCAAAGAGAGGGACAATTTTGCTAGTACACCATTGTCTTTGCCACCGATGCCTACCACAACAACTCCTTCCTTGTCTAAGAACCAAAACTAAGGTAAGCCTCAACCTTTTCCATTCTTTCCTTTTCTTTCTTGTTAGGTTTTGGAAAGTTACTATTCAAAATGCAAAATAATAAACATGTATCTATTCATGCAAGTTACTATTCATTCATGCATTTTTATTTTATTTTATTTTCAATTGCTTCATGTTAATGATATTTTTATTACGTAAAACCATGCTTTCATCTTTTTATATATATATAGGTGTCTGTAAATATTTGTTTTTAAAAAACAAAAGAACAAAAACAATGTTGACAAGATTGTTAAGCTATAGTCCTATTTTGTTTTTATTTTGCTTGGCTTTTAATAGTTAGGTCGGCGTGTCTTCTAATTTTTAGAGACCGACGTAGATCTAGCACAACATTTTCAACCTCAAAACGAGTTCAAATATGAATCAAAAAATTTTCATCAATTTAAAATTATGTTTTGATTAAATTTGGATTTTAATAGTTAGGTCAGTGTATCTTCTAGTTTTAAGGACTTATGTAGGCCTAACACAATGTTTTATACCAACAACTAGGTCAATAATAAGTTAACGAGTCTCCTCAAAGTAGAGACAAATATGAGTCGAACGTAGTATTCTCTTCAACTCTTATTTTTATAGAAAATAATAATAATATTAAAAACAATTCAAGAAATATAAATAAAAAATCTAACTAAAAAATTGTTAGGTTTTAGAAAGTTACTATTTAAAATGCAAAGTAACGAACATATAACTATTCATGCATGGTCACTATTCATTCATGCATTTAACAAAGAACAAAAACAATGTTGACAATACTGTTAAGTAATAGTTGTGTTTTTTTTTAATAAGCTTGGGTTTTAACAGTTAGGTCGATGTGTCTCTTAGTTTTTAGAGATCGACGTAGATCTAACATGACATTTTCAATCTCATAGTAGGTTAAAAAATGAATCAACAAATTTTCTTCAATTTAGCATCACATTTTGATTAAACTTGGATTTTAATGATTAGGTCGGTATCTCTCATAGTTTTAAGGACTGATGTAGGCCTAGAATGATGTTTTAAATCGAAAACTAGGTCAATAATAAGTCAATGAGTCTCCTCAAAGCAGAGCAAATGTGGGTTGAACATAGTATTCTGTTCAACTCTTATTTTTATAATAATAATAATAATACAATTCAAAAAAAAAATTAACTAAAAAATAGCATTGAGATGCGAGACTCTTGATTTAAAGCACGACGCTAACTAGACAAACACCTATCAACAATATGTAACATGCAAATAAACTCAAACAATAATTTAGATAGATAATAAAATGCATAAAATGAACTTAAGTGAAACACATAGCTTAGGTTACCTTCCCTTAGAAAGGATTGAATATAGGTTATTTTTATCATTCGTTAAGCATAACCAACCCCTTGCCGACATCTATAAAACCAATACATATTTTAAAATTCTTAGTCTCCTTAAAGAACTAGGTTGTAACTCCATTCTCCATATTCCCTTTCATTTTGAAGGTCCTATTTACTTTGGATGTGATAAACATCTAAAATACCTAAGTTTTCATGTCAAACTTATAATTAACATTTTCTTGATAGACTTAATTATGTAATCATTTCTATTTAAAATTATAATGTTTTCAACAAAAAGATACAATAATATAACTTTTATCTATGTTTTTCACAAAAATACATTTATCAATTTCATTTATTTTAAATTTATTTGACAATATAACCGTGACAAAATTTTCATAACATTATTTAGGTACTTGTTTCAAACTATATAATGACTTGACAAGTTTAAAGACTTTCTTTTTTTTATCCATTTACAACAAACTACTCTGGTTGTTCCACATAAACCTATTCATCTAGGTCCCCATTCAAGAAAGTTGTTTTACATCCATTTGACGTATTTCAAGCTTATTAATAATTAAAATGACTATTAATGTTTATATAAAAGTTATTCTTTACATATATGGACATGTGTCAAATAGTCCATACCTTCATGTTGATTGAATCTTTTAACAAGTCTTGTTATATGTTTGTCAATAGTTCCATCAACTTTCTTCTGTTTTTTGAAAATTCACTTATGACTTAATGGTTTACTTTTGGGATAATTTTCATGTATGTTTTTGCATATTGAATTTAATTTCACTATTGACCGTCTCCTTCCAATAAAAAGGTTAATGACATGATATTGACTTAGAGTAGCTCCAAAGTTTATTTTCAAACGTATGTTAGAAAATCAAAAGCAAACATTTGATGACTACTTTTTGGCTCAAATTCATAATTTTTCAAATGATGATGTCTACTTGAGCTATACCTTCAATTGTTCTTTTAAGTGAAAAATTTTCTTATGTTTTTTTAAATGGGAATACATCTTTAAAGTCTGTAATATTCATTGATTTTGTTATTGTATTAGGATCACTATTCTTAACACTTTATTTTTGTACAAGAAATTGATATGCATTACTATTGGAAGGATATACAATAAAAATATAATCCATATTTTTAAGTTCTATTTTAACTTTTTAGGTTCATTCACTACAACTTTTACCATATGCCCGTATACTCTGAGGACTTTATAGAAAGGTCTTTTACCTTTCTACAATTCATATGGTGTTTTCTCTAACATTTTATGAGGTACTTTGTTGAATATACAATTGGAAGTCAAAATTATATCCCTCTATTAGTTTTAAGATGCTTCTAAACTTATCAATATGATATTCATTATTTTTTTTAGTGTTTTGTTTTTTAATTTAGCAATGTCATTTTGTTTAGGAGAATAAGGAGTAATAGTTTATTGGATAATACCACTTTGAAAACAAAGTTCACCAAATTGTGCTTCGTACTCTCTAGCCTTATCACTTCTTATTACCTTTATCTTTTTATTAAGTTGATTTTCAACTTCATTCTTTTAATATTTAAAACTCTCAAGAGCATCATCTTTGACAATAATCAAATATGTATAACAATATATTATGCAATCATTTACAATAATAATGTAAATTTTTTATACCTCTAGTTTTCACAAAATTTAAAATATCAATATTTAAGTGAATTAAATTTAGAGGTTCACCACTTTAATTGTTTGAAAAGAAGTTTTTGTGAATTTTGATTCTACACAAACCTCATACTTATATTTTTCTCAAAAACTATACTTGGTAATAATTTAAGTTCAACATGTCTTAACCTTTGAATAGAATTATAATTAACATGTTTTAACCCATTATGTCACATATAACAAGACTCTAGCAAGTAAGAAGAAGATGTATTATTATTATTATTATTCATCTTATTTTTTTGTTATAATGATTCTTACATTCATTTTGAAAAGGTCATGATAAAGATACCACTTTCCTACAAATATCTCATTTTTAATGAGTACAAATTTACCACTTTCAAAGACCATCTTAAAATTATTTTTGCTCAACAATAAGTATGGCACCAAGTTCTTTCAAATGTTAACAACATGAAGAACACTAATACGGGTGAGAAGCTTTTCGAAAGTCATCTTGAGTATGCCCTTCTTAATGCCCACTACCTTAAAGGTTGATGAATTTTCCATGTATAAATGTTTATCATCCACTTCTATATATGTGGAAAACAATCTTGCCTCTAACAAACAGCACATAAGACTAATTATTTTGCTTGTGATTGTTTTATCACGAGAATTCATGACCATATTTATAATATTTTTTCTACTTATAAAGATACAAAAGAAAAGGAAAGTTATTTTTATGCAGGTTGATATGATAATAGAAAGACTATGCATATCTCTTTGACATAATTGATTTATAATTGAAATCGATTTGTGCAAAAAATCTTGTTCGTGTTTGCTTGCTAAAAGAATTTATTTTATCAACAAGATTAACAAGCATAAAATATTAGAATAATTACAAAAAAAACTCTTATAGTGTAATGTATTTTCACTTTCTCTATACACTTTGAAAATATATGTCTTGCATTCTCACTTAAACATAAAATTTTAAAAGGATAAAAGATAAAATTGCTCGCGTATATAATATATGAGAAACATCAGATCACATTAACACGTAACCCACCTTTTCTTATCCTGCTTTGTCTCTCCTAAAAGTTATAATCTCTCTTTATGGATGATAGAAATTTGACCCCTAAAAACTATAAATTGTTTAATTGATTTGGAAAAAAAAAACTTAATGGTAACAAAATCAACCCTAAAATGTATTTGTTGAACCCATATGTTTTGCTGAGCCAAAAAAGCTTTGATTCATTTGTCAATTTCTATGTTAGATGAGAAGGATTTAACTGCATTAATGGTTTTGGTTAGATAACAAGCTTCGTCAAGAGACCAACAATGTAAACTCTTAGCTTAAAAAAAGAATAAAATAATAACATTGTAAATTTTTGACTAGTGCAATTAAAATACTATAATAATGTTTGGTAAGGGGTTCTAGACATATTCTAGCAATTTCATGCAATTTGAATAAAATTTGAAATAGAAATCATGAATTTTAGGTTAGGGTTTATAGAAAAATTTGGGGAAATGCAAACTAACTATGAATTGATCAAATTAGATTAGGTTAGGTTGTATTGGGTATTAAATTTAGTGGAATTGATGAAGAAAAACATAGGGTCCTTAAGAACCCAAGTGGCCGGCTATATAAGGATTTAGGTTCATAATGTATAATTGTATGTTATTAAGTGAAATTGTTGTAAATTAATGCATTTCTACGTAGGCAAATGATTTTCGAAAGAATTGAATTATAGTTTGAATTTCTATTGAAATGCTTATCGTTAAAAATAAAAAGTGAAAGGAACTTGGTTTTCTTAGGAATTCTCTTTTGATTTCTTAGTTGTGTGAGGTAAAAAACTTATTTAATTAAGTTGTTATACTTTGTTTTGTGTCTTCTTGAATGATTTAGTTGCTAGAGTCTTATAAGAAAATAGGTTTACGAGATTAAATATTGAAGTATGTGTTTTAATGATTACATGATGTTATTTGAGATATGTTATGATTGAATAATGGTTTGATAGAGGGAGTTTTAAATGTAAAGGGTGGAATTGATTAGATTGATGAGTGTAAGAATCATGTTGAGGATGATATAAAATGTATTAAATGGTTAGGATTGCTATAAATGATGGAAAAGCTATAGGGAAACATTTAGTTACTTGTTAAACCTAGAAAACAAAAACAGGATTGCTAGTATTGTCTCTTGACTTTTAGCTGAAAATAAAACTTGAAGATGAAAATTTTTGAAATAAGTTCTTTCATAAAAATTGTAGATACAAATGTTAGTTTTAAACTCAACTAGCCTTACTTAAATTAGAGCAGGAAACTCTAGTTATGAAATAAAAATCAAGGAAAGGTCTAAATTGAGATTTGTAGGACAATTTCCACGTACTACTATAATTAGTGATTTTAGGCATCTAAATGGAAGAACTGAGTTTAATGTTCTTCATCAAAGTTGTAGACATATGTTTTAGCCTTCCAAATAAATAAACTACGCATAAAACCAAGTTCTAAACCTTTGATTATGATTAAAACACATAGTAATGTTCAAAGTCGATTATGATGAATAATTTGAAATTGGCTAGTTTAAATTGTTAAATAAATGTCTAGAAATATTTGGTAACAAATATAAGAAGAAAGTTTGATATGCCTGTTGATACAAGAGAGGCTCTAGAAGTTATGTAACAATAGAAAGACACTTTGAAATCTTCGACTGTATGTAGGTGTCCAACACCTTGACATTTTGTTTGTAAGATTGTTATAATATTTATGATATGTTATGTTATTTTTATATTAAATTTGTAATGTATACAAAGAAAGAAAGTAATTTCTCAGTGATGGGATTAATGCATAGTAAGGGATTATGGAATAAGTCCTGATGATGGGATTAAAACAGGCAAGGGGTAGTGAAATTGGTCTCGGTGATGGGATTAATGCCTAGTAAAAGGGAAGAAAAAATTAGTTCCTGGTGATGGGAATGAAGTTCGGTAATAGACATAAGGAATTAGCCCTTCTGGTATTGGCATTAATGTTCAGTACAAATAAATAAAAATTGAATTCCTGGATGTGGGAGTTTTTCCGGTAATAGGTAAAGAATTTAAATTTTTTTATAAGAGGAAATAATGCTTGAACTTAGACGAACAAGGTATTACCTGATGTTGAGTAGTAGTTGAAAAGAGCTCAATATGAATATTTTTAGTTTAGGCATATTAGAAATGATGATAAATAAGAACTATTAACACAAAAATTAATCATGTAAATTAAAAATGGATTATGTGAATGATAATCGAATAAGATTTTATGATGAGTTGCGTTCAAACATAACATTGCGATTATCTTAATTGTATAAGTAATATATTGTTACAATACTTAATTTGTCACTTATATATTAATAACATGCACTTCTCAGTCTTGAGTAGCATAATAGATATCTAGGGATCTTTGGTTAATTTTGTAAAGGATTGTAATAGTTATCCTTTCATAACTAAATGTCAATTTCTTTTAAATTATGTAATTATAAATTAATGATGTATTTATGCCATTTTGTCATAGCTTAGACTAATATTACTAGATAACTTATAGTTATAGATTTTTTATTTGAATCTTGAATATTATAATTGAATGCATGATATGATATTAAAATTAATTGCAATGATTGTGACGAGTTGTGTTGTGAAATGGTGAGTCTAGTATGGTTGGACAATGATTGGGTGGTATGTGTAATGAATATATTGAAGTTGTTGCACGTCCCCGTGTGGCGTCGATGATAATTTTCGTTCGTTCAATGGTTATTGGGAGTCGCCACCTAGTATTTGGTTCATGGTCACTTAAAAACCCGGGTGTACTAGTCTTGTTAGAGATTTACGGGTAAGGAACTGATTGTAGCTAAGGAAGATATTAACACCCTTAGCGCACCCTACCTGAGGTAAGTTACTTTGCGACTTGATGTGGTTTAAAAGTTTTGCAATTGTCTTACGTATAAGTACATGATTCTATATATTAAGAGAAAACAAAATATTTTTTTGGATATTTTTGAAATATTGGTCTAGTTCTCACTTTAATAAACTTGTTATTAAAGCTGAAAATAAATGCCATGACATATTTTTTTTGAAATTTTCTATGTTGTATTAAACTACAATGTGATTTTTTTTTCTTTGAGAAACTTGGCCGTATGCATGAAAACAAAATATTTTTTTTTGTTTTTCCATATATATATATATATATATATGCAATATTTTGTAGAAAACCGAGTATTTTAATACCATATTTATATTTTTACAATATAAAAATACAAACCATAAAATAAATACGAGAGAAAACCATCAATCTCACGTTTGTTTTTGGGCTGGGTCCAGCTCGGCCCATGTGGCTGGGCTGGACCCAACAAGCCTAGCCGGGTCACTGGCTTGGGCCAGTGACCCGGCTGGGCAAACAAGAGGCACGCGTGAATGCTCAGTTACTGTTCAAGTGAATTATAATTCCCTTGAACAGTAAAATGCAAATAGAATTGCATGCACAAAGACGAGGAGAACAAACCTGGAGGTGTAAACGAAATCGAAGACGATGGTAATGGCATGCTCTGGACTACGCTTCTGTTTTTCTTCTCCGCGTGTTGCTGGTTTTTTTTTTCTATTCTCTCTAGTTTTCTTGCTTCTTCGTTCCCTCGTTCTTGGTTCTCTACTTTCTTGTTTTCTCTATGTTTCTCCTCTGTATCTTACTTTTCATCTCCCTTTCTCTCTACTGGTTTCTTTCACTTTGACCATCTGGGTTCTAACTGCTTTTTCTTTCTCCTTCACTCTCTTCTCTGTTATGTTTTTTTTTTCAGTTCTTCTCCCGTTTCCCTTTAGCTCCCATGTTCTCTGTGTTTTTTTTTTCTTCAGCTTCCCCTCTCCTCGTGTTTGGTCCCTCCTTTGGCTTTTAAAGCCAGACGATGCATGCATTTTCCCTGATAATAAAGACATTCGGGACCGTTATTGCAGGAGTAAAGGTAACGGTCAGCAATGGTAACGACATGCAGAGGGATAGTAGCCGTTAAACGTTCCCCATAACTGAAGCAATCTACTGTTTTTGCTGCTAAAACGGTTCCACTGCCTCTACTGCCGAAACGACTTCTCAAGATGGCAATGAATATTGTTTCTGAAACGGCACTGTTTTCCAATTCAAATGGATATTTTCGATTTGATCATTGGAGTTTTGCAATTTTGTAATCAAATCCCCGGATAAATTGTAATTGGATTCCTTGATTTTAACGCCATTTACAAGACAGTCTTTGGTTTTTTATTTATGCGATTTGACCCTAAACTGATCAATAAACTTCCATTTTCTTCAATTTAACCCTTGATTTGGTCAATTTCAGCCCCTTTGTTTATGCGCTTTTTCTAGTTTGGTCCTTGGTTTCGGATTGTTTCAATCAAGCCCCTAATTGGCCATCAAACTTTAATAATTATGCAATTAAATCCCTGATGTGACCAAATCAACTCTTCAAAGTTATAATTTGACCCTAGAACTTTAATTTCTTTCAATAAAAGCCTAAATTGACTTAAAAATAAACTTTTCTTGCAATCAAACCCTCCATAAATTCAATTAATCCTTAAATAAAATTTAATTGAGTCCATAAACATTCGATTTTGGATATTTTTTCAAACTGAATTTTCTTTGTCAACAGTGCTCTCATCAGTCAATAATATATTATCAAATTTCAATCTTTACATTTTTAAACCTTCTCAACCACTTTTTAGCTATTTTTTGGGCGTTACGATATCTTTTCTCACTGCTACATATTTATTTATTTTTTTTGGAATTTTTTTCTCCTTTTTTGTGTGTGGACCTAAAAATGAAAAACAACAAAAGTGTTACAAGTATTTTCTTGTATAGGAAAAACTTTGCTGAAAATTTCAGTAAATTCCTGTAGAGCTAAGCTTTTAAAAAAATTCACCCCAAAAATAAAAATAGTTTACAAGAAATAAAGCAAAATTTTGAGGTTATTACAAGCATCATAGGAATCTTGGGCTTTTAGATCATTGTTGTGGAGGGTGTCACGGTCGCGGTCTTTTGCTAGGCAACTGCAGGCAATTGTGAATAATTTGGTTGTGCCGCGAGGGAATGAAGTTGTGGGCACTAATGGAATTGCGGTGGCTGTTTATACAATGAATAGGATCTTGCTTCTTGTAATGTGGGCACTTGTGGTTGCGATTCCATGCCAGGAAAGAGGGTTGCAGGTGCTTTTTTTATTTTTTTTTATTCCGAGGCATTTTCCATGGGCACTGTTGGTGGTGTTGTTGCTCGAGAGGATTTTGGAGTCGTCATGGAAAAGGGTCGGGAGAAATGCTTGTAGGTTATTGAGAGAACTTCATCAGATGGATAAGTGTGCGACGGTTATGAGCGAATTGACTGATTGGGTTCAGTTTCCGTTTATCAGAGGAAAAGGAAGGTGTTCATAGGATTGTTAGCCGGACTAAAGGGCTTGATTATCTGGAAGGCCTAATCATGAGTGATGGGTCATTTTTGTTTTGAGAAATGAAAATATGGACAAAATATGGACAAAATAGAAGCGTTTAGTTTTAGTTTCATTCAGTTTTTATTTATAAAAATAACCAAACTGATTTAAAAAAACTGAACTGAAAGGGGTTTAAATTAACCAGTTTCGGTTCGGTTATTTTATAACAAAAACTAAAACCCAACCAAACGGTTTCGGTTCGGTTAAGTTTCGGTTCCGTTATTTTATATTAAAAACCAAAAACTATATTGTTTTTTTAGTTTTTTTTTCAATTTGACTCAGTTTTTTTTTTGTTTTCATTTCGTTTCGGTTTTTCAGTTTCAGGTCTATGCAACTGAAACAGAACAAAATCAAACCGGTTAATTTTTTAAATATTATAATCCATTTAATCAATTTTTTTATAATTTAATTTTTTAAATTATATTTTTTAGTTCCGATTTAATTAATATTTCAGATCCCATAAAAAAAAAAAAATTCTGATATTAGGCATGGTTCGAAAATCAATAAAAGCTTTTCAGTCAATGGATGGTGCTATTGTGAAGCAGTCTAACCAATCATCGGAATATGTTGAAACTATTTAACTGTAGGTTTTATTGAAGGATCATCATGCTTAAATTTCATCTGTATTTATATATATATATATATATATATATATATATGTTGTACATAAAGTATTTGATATGAAATATATAGTTGTAATGTTAGTTTGATGTAAAAGTAGCAATAATAATATTGTAATGACTCTTTGACCATTAAAATAAATATAATGATAAATCTGTAAATAATAATGAGCAAGGTTGATGATGTAAATTGTTATTTATCATGTAAATATCGTAGTATATATTTTTTTTTTAACCATAATGAAAAAGTATAAACACAATAAGTCTATATGAGGTTTTTAATAATAATAATACTAGCCATTTTAATTTAATATAATACTCTATTATAAATCGTAGCCTTTTGTTTTGGGCCTGGGTGTATAATAGATTCTATTTCAAGGATCCCAATCTGACTGCCCGTTATGGACTTTGCGATTGTATTTCAAGATCACAATCCCTTCAGTAATTGTGAAACTTTGGGCATAAGACTACCAAATAACTCACAAACTTTGCTGCGTGAATCACTATGTACATTTTTTAATTGTATAAAATTTAACTCCCATCAAACTTAAATATCATCCCTTAATTAAGTTGGTTGTCTTTTTTATTTTGATTATTGGTTATAGATTTATGCATTTTAAAATTCAATCGCCCAATAAATTTTTAATTTTTTTAATTTGATAATTGATTTGATCAATTTCAACCCCTATATTTATGCGTCTTTTCTAGTTTGATTATTGATTTTGAATTTCTTCAATTAAATCCCTATTTTTCTATCTATCTTCAATATTTATGCAATTCAACCCCAAGACTTTAATTTCTTCCAGTTAAAGTTTAAATTGATTTTTAAAAATTATTTTTTCTTGCAATTAAGCTCTAAATAAATTCAAATACACATTGAAAAATTCTAATTGAGTCCTCAAACATTTCATTTTGAATTTTAAATTTTCCTCCTCAAATTGAATTTTCTTTGTTAATAAGACTTTCATCAGTAAAAAATACACTGTAAACTGCTTTTTAATCTTGTATATTTGATCTTTCTTGACCAGCCTCGGTAATTTTTCAGGTGTTCTAGTATACTCTTCTTACTAATGTATATAATTTTTATTTTCTTCTAATATTTTTTTGATTTGTTTTATATTCTCTTTACAATAATGTTAAGTTCATAGTGGTTGAAGGCTGAAGCATTAAGCCGAATCGTCTCTGGGATTAGTACAGTTTGTCGTTTGTATTCAGTTTAATTGCTTAATGTAAATAATTTCTTCCTCCTCTAGGAAAAAAAAAATTTCATATTATTATAGAATCTCAATCTAGAATACTGAATACGAATGACAAACTGTTGATCCAAGCAGAATGATTTGCCAAAGATGTTCCTTAATTGATTGAAACCTATTTGACGAATTCTATGCATTTTAAGTTCAAATATATGTATAGATCATTGGAGGTAAAACTTGCTTAAATACCGAAAATTAATAGCCAAAAGCCCATTGCTGCCCATATTTACTAACTACTAATTTGGAAT
>Ga0325402_1002938_pt1 | contig 15180 bp, 9 predicted proteins | sample PopdelMetagenome_22_FD_207212 | JGI IMG/M metagenome (GOLD analysis project Ga0325402, IMG submission 207212) | Populus deltoides microbial communities from Bellville, Georgia, United States - Xylem-PdKOR-R3 | ecosystem: Host-associated > Plants > Phyllosphere > Stem > Wood/Secondary xylem... | reverse complement strand
GAGAAATGTGACCTTCAAACTGGTTTTTGCTCAGGTCCATCACCTCCAACAGCTCCTGAAACACACCCATTACTGAACCCTGAAATGAATTCCCGGAGATGTTAAGGATAGTGATGGACTTCATTAGTGAGAAATCCGAGTCCCGCCCTTGAATCCCATTTCCTGCAAGGTTTAAGGTTTTGAGCTTAGGAAAAGCAGCACCAAAACCATCTGGTAAGGATCCATCCAGCTTATTCATTGAAAGATCAATAAAATACAGTGACTGGCAACTCAGAATTCCCGATGGAATGCTTCCTTCAAATCCATTTCGTTCGAGTTTAAGCACCCTCAAACTAACAAGAGAGCTTATTGCTGCAGGGATTTCACCAGAAAAGTTGTTGCTTGATAGATCAATTGTTTCAAGCACGCCAAAATTACCAACGTTGCTGGGAAGGGGCCCAGAAATCTTATTCGAAGAGAGATTGAGGAGATTCAGAAAGCCTAAACTCCACAAATCTGAAGGAAAAGATGTGATTTTGTTGTTGCTAAGATCCAAGGTTTGTAGCTTGCTTAGTTTACCAATAGTGGTATCAGGAATAGAGCCAGAGAGGCCTAAACCAGAAGCCAGAAACTTAACAACACGTTCTTTTTTGGCATCACAGAACACACCTTGCCATGAACAAACAGAAGCAGAAAAGTTGTACAGCGGAGAAGAAGTTAAGCCCATGTTCTTCAAAAACTCAGAGAGAAAGAAACCATCTGTATTGGGTTGTTGACAAGCCAAAGGCTTGAAGAACAGAGAAAGAATCAATACAGAGACAAAGAAACCGAAACCCATTTTGACTCAAAGACTAAAACTTCCAAACTTGAACCAAAACCCCAAAACCAGCTCAACCTCTCTAGTGCTTCAGAACAAAACCACCGCTACAGCATTTATGCTTCTGACTCCATCTTAGTTAATACTTTATGGCTCATTCAACTCCATTAAACACCACTAAACAGAGTGTTTTGAGGTGTTTTAAACACAAAGATAAAAACTAGGGCTTAAAACTCTCCAAACCCACTGACCTATAAGCTTGTGGTAATAGTGCAATGCACAGAAAGGGTCAAAAATGGAATCTGAAAGACCAAAAAATGGAAAGCTACTATTGAGATTTCAAAAGGGTATCAGAGGATTATGGAGTTTCAAAGGAGAACGTGAGCTTACCTTATCTGGTTTTGCAAGAAAAGGTAAAGCCAGCAGAACAAACAAACAACCCAAGTGAAGAAGCACTTTTGTCTATGTGCTTACTTTCTGCTTACTTTCTGCTGCATGTATTTATAATCAGCTAGTATTTATTTATTTTTTTCGTTTTTTTTTTATGGTACTAGTTAGAAATACAGATAATAATGTTTTAGTTTTCAAAACCAGCGAGGGTCTAATTTAATTTATAATCTGAGTTATTGAGTTAATTTATAAATTATTATTCAGTAATTTTATTCAAGAAAATTTTATTTTTTAAAATTAATTTAGTCAAGTCTCCCTTGAATTTAGTCAAATCTTATTTAAACAATTTGAATTAAAATCCGAACCAAATCATGTTTCAGGTGTGAGACAAAATATAATAATCATGTTAGTGTTTGTGTTTAATATTACAATACATTATATTTTTAAAAAATATTTTTATTTAAAAATATATTAAAATTAAATTCAATTAAATTTTTTTAATAAAATTTCATATTTAAAACTATTTCAAAAGAGTCCATTCATTCTCCAGCTTAGGTTAATTTATGTTTCAATAACATTTAAGAATTTATGTTCGGACCAAAGCTTTTTGTTGAAGAAGTTGTGTTGAAAAGAAGAGACGGGAAAGAGAGTGGGATTTTATTTTATTTTGTTATTTTGTAGGATTTTTTAGATAAATAAAGAAGAAGGTATTTTTAAAAATTAATTTTCAATATTAATTAGAATTGAGCAAATCAGGGTTTGCCCTCTAATTTTTTTTGGTTATTTTTTATGAATTAAATTTCATTTAAAATTCAAATCAAACTTCTAAAAATAATTGCAAATACAAAAATTAATTTAGCCATGTGAATTGAATTCCGTTCATGGTTTCCTAAACAAGATGAAAATAAATTTAATTATATTTCTTTGAACACATGAATTTAAATTTTTTATCAATTGAATATTATAATTGAATTTAATTATAGTAAAAAAACTACATAATTGAATTTATTGGAATAAAATACTAAACTACATAATTCAATCTAATTATAATGTTTGAAATACATGTGGAAATGAATTACATTAGTAATCTTCGACTATTCTGCTATCAATTTAGAAATTATTTTCACTATATAAATATTTATTTTTTGTTCAAATGACACTTATATTTATTCAGAATGACATGAAATGTAGGCATTTTAAAGAAGTTATTAATAGACTTATCTCATACTAACATTTTTATTAAGCATTTACCGGAAAAAATAAAAAATATATATTCATAAAAAATAAAATTCATTTAAGATATTTTCATTGGAATAATGAGAAAAAAGATTATAGATATATTCCAATAAAAATTCTTGAGTTTTTATTAAACAAAACTTAAATAAAAATAAATATTAAACCAATACAAATTACATCATCGAAATAGAATGAGTAAAATAATTTTAACAATGTTAATAATCAGAAAAAATGTCACAATTCTTACTTTTAATAATGAAAAAAATAAAAATAAAAATAAACTTATACAGTTATACTAATCATTATTGGCTAAAGTTGAAGATAAGTGACAGAAGAAGTATAATAAAGTAAAGTTGAAGAGCAGTAATGACTTCATATCATCTTCTTTATGCTGTCTAAAAATTGAACTTATTGGACTAATCTCGAAGTCTCTTTTTAGCTGCCCAATCGGGACCATTTTGGCAGCAATAAAATAAAATAAATAAAATAAAAAATCGACCATAATTTGGACCGTCAACATGGTATGAACATCGAGTTGGTTTAGGCCCCCACAAAACTTGAGTACTTCTCGAGAGATTGTTGGATTTTTGTAGTTTCTTGACCTTGCTGTTAAAAAAGATATATATAGTTGTAAAATTCGACCCGGCCCGACCTGAGTTGAAGAAAAAATAATAAAAAAAAAACTCGGTGTGACTCGATCAAAATTCGATAACCCAATCAAAACCTAGAACCCGAGACTTAAACCGGACCAGGTCTAAAAATTATGAAAAAAATATCTCTAAATCAGTTTATATGATAATAAAACTAAGTTTTATCTTAAGATAAATTTAAAGATATTTTTTACTAAAATATATATATATATATATATATATATATATATCTTAAGATTAACAATTAATTTGTATTCTCAGCTTGAAGTGTTGCTAGTCTAGCACCTTTGTGTGTGCTCTCTCGTAAAGGGTATGCGAGGAGAATTAAATGTCTGAACTACCCTTGCTATAACGAAAGTAAAATACATTTTGCAAGGATTATACTGTCTTTTCCCATGAATAATTGAGAATGTTTGTTTTTGTGGTTGAAATTCTTTTTCATCTTCTTGTAAACTAGTTTTTATATGAAAATATGTATTTTTAAGTGTTTTTCAATAATTTTTTAATGTATAAATATAAAAAATAAAAAGATAAATTATGAAGTGTTTTTCAATAATCTTAAAAATAAATTAAATTGTCTTAAAAAATATATTTTTAATTAAAAAACTTTATTAAGAACACAATCAAGTTAAAAAAAAATTAAAAAAAAAAACTCGAAATGAGAGCCGAGTAGTGATAGATTTGAGGATCCGACAAAGAAAGGATGAGGAAGAAGCAACCTTAATTAATGATTTGCATTGATTGAGGGATCGGTGAAGAGTAACAAGAAATCAACCGACAATGTTATTTATTATTAGCTTCAAGAACATTAATATCCTCTCATGCCAGCAAACTTATTCTTTAAACAATGGCTTCATTAATTGTTCATATAATAATAATAATGAAAACACCATGATTCATGAACTTCTTCAGCCCACTTCACAGAGAACTGTCCTTTTACCACTTCGATCCGACGTCACCTTGGAGTCACATGCACCATATACCTTTTCAAATTAAAAAAAAAAAAAAAACCTTATATTATATATATTACAATTTTTCTATCAAATAAAAAAAAATCGAGCTGCATGATACCCTATGTCTTCTTGAGTGAAACTCTCTGCAGCTTATAAAGTAGCAGTCTTGATGCTCAAAATATGAAGAGTCCTGATTCCTCTGGAAGTAATACCTCTCCTGTTGATTTCACAGCTGCTTCCCTTGAGGTAGAAGAAACAAAGAGAGAAATTAAATAAAAACCCAGATAGGAATTATACATTTTGAAACAAAACAAACCTCACCATTTTTAGTGTTGTCATGTAGTTTTTTTTAGTGTTGTTAGAGCCGTCTCAGTGAGTTTTTTATGATGATAGGATGGTGTGCACAACATAGCGATGATAAGTCCCTAACAAAGTTTTTTTTTTTTCTTTCGAGTATGTATGATGTTGAGATCTTGTTTTTTATAGTTAATTATTATATATAAAAAATTATCTTATTAGATTTTATTTTTTTAATCATGTTGTTAAATTAACTGAGTTTATTGAATCCGATAAAATTAATGATCCAAATCTTATGTATTTTTCATGGTTTATTTGATGAAGCGCTTATCTAGTTGATATTTATTCCCCGACCGGCTATTTTTCCAAGGGAGACAAAGTTTAATGTTGATATTTACTATCAAGAAAAGGATTTAATTTAATTCAGGCAACAAGGTGAAGAATGATTAACCTGCATAAACCATAGCCAATGGAGTGATTAAATATGATGTAATGTTCTTGAAACAATGCCAGACACCTCAGAACCATCATCTAATAAACATCTAAGACCTTGTTTTAAGGCTGTCCTCAGGTATCTTTAACCACACAAGTGATTTAAACAAACTTCTCAATCAAGGCAACCCATTTAAGGGAGCTGCAACATTGTACAATTATTATGCGAACTTCCATTATTTCCTTACACAAACCAGAAAGAAGAAATTAAAAGCTCATTTTGTACATGTTCAAAGTTCAAACAAGGGCTTTTGGTGATCGGTAGACATGCTGCAGGCGTGATGATTGCCACAACAAATGCATTCTTAGTTATAAAAAAGATCATTTTTATTAAAAACCAATCGAATTTTGCCCAAGTCAACCAAATCGTGTATGTATTAACCGAAATCAATATAAAACCCGACCTAAAACAGGTCTCCGGTGAGTATCAGGGTCTCCGGTGAGTATCAGGGGCACATAATAGGAGTAGAAATGAAGTTTGCTTCCACTGGCCAGTGATGATGTTATTTCTGATAACCCGCATGAAACTGGCAATGGTATCAATCATCACCACAAGCACTCCATTAAAATAAGCTCTTACCCATTATTGACAGCATTTGTGCTTCTCTCTTAACATGATGCAGGATTCTTTTTTACGCATGTGAGCATCTCCAAACCATCACCCCAAGAAATGTTTATTAAAGTAGTGTCCTGGTGCTCAGTGTCATCCACATTATGCTAGTGAGCTCCCTCATGGACCACTGGAAAACATGATCTTTCTTTGTTCAATCTGACTGTTATCAATAAAAAATTGTGAAAAAATATGAATAAATCAGTTCAGCTATTTAGAAGAAAAATCCATTAACATAAATTGAAGGCTGGGCAACAACTTAACAGGTACAGCTTTCCCCGGGACAACCAGATCCATGTAACAGGTGAATTTCATGGCCATTTTTTCAGAACCTGTTAATGAGACCAGACCAGTCTCAGCAAATCAACCCAAGACTCAGTTTATCTCCCCGGGTCAACTACAAATATTTTTTTTTTCAATTTTATCCGAAACAACATTGTTTGAAATTCACCTAGTCATAGGGCTAACCTGCAACCAAAGCCTTGAACATGGCCAGAAACTAAGCCGGATGTGATAGCTGTGTAAAAAACAAGGCCGGCCACCGCACACTATGTTCTCTAATTATAACTTGTAAAGTTCTTCAATTAACAGGAAGATAATACATTTCTCAATACATGAAAGCCTTTTTCAGCTCAGTCATCTAAGGTGTTACAGATAACAAAAGTCCCTCCCCAATAAATATAACCAAAAGAAAAAAAAAATATATATATATAGGAAACAAAATTGGTAACATCGTAGATTTTACGTTAGGTCGCCCTGGCAAAATTTTGGCCAAACATAGCAACAATTACTACATATAATATAACAGCATGTCGACAAATCATGATCCCACAAAATTGATAGCTGTATTGATCGCTTCATATCCTGAAAGGCTGGTTTTCAGACCTAGATCCGTCCATCTTCGCCTTCTTAACTTGAGTTTTCTTTGTAGCCAATGCTTGGAAAAGGTTTGGTCCGTCAAAGTTGTGCTGAGATTGCCTTAGCTTCTTTCTCTTACCTCGATCATATTCTTCATCCCTGTGGAAAATTGAAGTTGCACCATGGAGAACAAGATTAAAAATTACAGAAAAGCAGGTCCAATAAGCAAACTAACTTTTAGCAACAACCCTTTCTGTAAAAGGTTATGTTAATTTCCCTTTCATTCTAATAAAGAAAGGTGAGTAAATGTGGAATTCAAACTCACCACTCATTTGCTACATAACCAATGCTGAGATTTTCCACACCGTTGGATTCCACAATCTGAGGTGGCAACTCTATTCCATCCCATGGTGCAACTGTAACAAACAAAGCAAGGCCAAAAAGCAACTTTCAGCAAGTCAAACTGTAAATCAAATGCAGCAGAGATGATCTTGCAAGCTAGATAGCCTTTCAGCTTGAAAGGAGTTCAATTTCCAAACAAGAATTTAGTCCCAACTACATGTAAAGAAATCGCATGGTCTTCTGTTTAGTTTGATGTGCCTTTCCTTCACGAGGAATTAGTAGGTGGAGAAAGATGGTATTGTAGGATTGCACTAAGGATTAAAATGTCTAAGCAAGCGATTCAATCCAGCTTTCTGCCACTGCCACAAAATCAAACTTTCAAGTCCCAGTTGCATGAATTTCCATTCCAGGGATTATAATCTTATCTATGAACAGACATGCTTCGTAAGGTTTATATTCAGAATAAGCTTATTTTCTCTATAGCTTCAGCACTGGAGCGAAAACCATACCCACCCCCATGAAGGCACAGCCTGGGCATGTTATTTTATGCGTGGAGGCATCGGCCAGCAGCTCAGTAAGACATTAGCACTCCTTAAGCAGACCAGGGACACAAGTGCAGGAAAAGCTAAAAGGGGGGGTTGAATCCAATAATGATAGGGCCATTATAGGATCTCAAACTGTGAAGAAAGAAGAGAATCTATCTAGAACTCCAGATTTCTTCCACCATGATACACGGTGCAAAAAATGAAAAAAATAATAATCCAAATAGCAATGACTAGTGCACAAATGAAACTATTGGATAGCAATGACTAGTGCACAATTGCTGACATTGATAAGCTATAGATGGTCAGGTAGAATTTAAGAAGAATCAGAACAGTACTCACCAGTCACCTTTGCACCCCCACTAAGGGCATTCATTATCCCATTCTGTGATGCATCTCTTTTGCTATTTTCTGTGCAGTCAGGTTCTCTTGCATCTCCTCCATTTACTTCAGAGATTGAGGTAGAACTCTTTTGTCTCTGTTTATCCATTGTCAGCAAGGTGCCACTCAGACTATTTCTCTCCATAGATTCTCCATGTATGACACCCATCCCAGGATCACTGGACTTTCTTGTATCATTTCCCTTTCTTGAACCAGATTTAGCTGTCTTCCTCCGAGATGTCATCGAAGCCAATAAACCTGTAGAGATTTTGGATGTAGATGGCCCCAACCGGGATGAACAGCCATCATTTTCGAGCTGCTCGAGCAAGTTTTCTTTGAAGAGATTATTGGTCTCCAAAGCAAGGCATTTTCTCTTTTTGTGTTTTTTCCTCATGCGAACACCTAAGGATACCCTGAATAAGTTTGAACCAAGATGCATCCTACGCTTGAGAAGCTTCTTTTCTAATTTCTTTTTAGGTGTGCAAGCAGGAGCTTTGCTATGTAAACATTCATTTTGAATGACAGGTGGGATTGAAGCAATCAGGATTGATGCCTCAACCGGCTGGCGTGCAGTTTGTTGCCCACCTTCAACAGCCTTATCACTAGGTGTTTTCCCAGCAGAACTCTTAATGGGGATGTCTCCACCCTGAGAACAGAGATATACATCAAAACTTGGCCAAACAATGACGTTGTCAACAAGTATCCAAAGGAACACGTATATGTAATTACCTGATCGCTTTCACAGCTTGGCTTGTTAGGTGATTTCACAGTGACTGTTTTGTCCAATGTCTGGTCAGTAGATCCCACGGATGGAGCCAATCTTGGGACCTCACCTGATGTTTTATCACAAAAATCCCAACATGGAACTTGACTTGACACCCCCACATTTAGGCCAGCATTAATCTGGATTGACAATGAACTCACAAGTTAGAAACAAAGTGAAAATGCCAACCCAGGTGAAGAAACAGGCCTGTGCTGGGCATGAAACATCCAATTACCTTTTGTGGGATCTCATTTCTGACAAGTTTGTCGATAGCAGAGTTTTTCAGGCAACTGCTGCTATTAGATGGCACATTACAGTCACTGGTTTTGGCCTCAGTAATAGTAGAAGTCTCTTCAGGTTTAGGAGCAACATTATTGCTGTTCATGGAGAGAGTTGAAGTTGGCAAGCATTCTCTAAGCTCCGAATTTGCCAAATACGCTCCTTTTGATGGGAATGTCAATGGTGCACTTGAAGTTTCTAAGGCAGGATGCACTTTCGGCAATCTTTGCCTATTGTTTTGCTGAAATGGTGTGTCTTTTGGATAGATCTCTGATGATGGAACAATGCTTGATGCATCTTTTTTATTCACAGCAGCAGAAGAGTTGGTAGACTCCAATCTATTCCCAATCAAACCACTATCCACGTGTTCCTTCGAGAATTGCTTGGCAACCAGATTCGCAAAGTTACTACCCAAGGTTGCTTTCATGCTTTCTTTTTGAGCAACATCGAAAGGTTTTCTTGCAACATTTTTTCTATCACGAACGTAGAACAGCATATAAGCCTTCTGCTCTAAAACAGTCTTCTCGCTAACTTGACGAACCTGTTGATTGAAATAACCTAAACTGATAAAAGATCTATTCACAAAAAACAGTGACATGAAAATTGTACCTAGCTTGCAGATCTACATGCAGCAGATTTTCTAAATTGACTCCTTATGTCCACCATACCTGATTGTCATTGAGGAGGTGCCACATATTACTTGATGTCCGAACAAAACAGACATAATGACCAGAGTGGGTATTATGACCATAATGTACGAGTACACCATATAGACTGTACTTTAACTCCCCCTCCTGCCAAGAATAAAGAACTCAATAAGCAGATGATGAAAGATAGAGAGTTAAATGAAACAGAATGCCACATGCAGATTCTACAATCATGCAGGCTAGAAATTTTCTTCATAATAGTGTTCTCAAAAGCAAGACACTCATATGATAAAAAAAAAAATCATTTGGAGAGAGAAAAAGCGTGTCCAAAACAACCATAGGAACAAATAGAATAGCTCACTATCATTAAATGCCTTCTGATACGATTTAAACTCCTTCGCATCAACTAAGAGTATACAAATGAGAAATTTAAATACACAAACCAATGACAATCAGGTATTTTCCAAACAAAAACATTCTTCAGAGAAGCAACACCTTCTTGGTCATATCCACATACCAACTAACAAAAGAAATAAAACATAACAAAGTGCATCAAAGACATATAATAGATTAAACCATGCAAAAATGAACCTAAATTACAAAGACAGCGAGAGAGAGAGAGAGTTAATTTGGAATGGTATCATATATACTAAAAAAGATATTTCATCAAGTCTGGAAGAATGAAAGTTTACAACAATGATACGCATACTCACATAGGAACCACTGACGAAAGGCTTAATGTCCAATGAACGATCAAATATAACTTTCTTGTCAACCTTACGTCCAGGATCATGTGCATGAAACCGTTTTAGATGTATTGTAAGCACATGTGGTGCCTTGTGAACTGTAAGCCTTTTCTTAGCCCTGACTTTCTGCTTGCATCGCTGACACTGGTATTGCTTCTCTCCTCCATCTAACACCTCTGCAGCAGTGAAATTCCGAAGTGCAACTGGCAAGGTATCTGCTTTGGCTATTTCGAGGCTTAAATCTAAAAATGGATCAAATTTGTTGGAGCAGTAAGAACATTGTTGGCATTCCACCTGAAAATGCATGAAAGAAACATTTAGAGTTTTGAGAAATAGGGAGAACTTTGACATAGCAATATTCTGAATAAATAATTTATTGAGAGGGGGGATAGATAACAAAGAAAAATAGAATATTTGAATCACAAGACATTAAAACTTTCATGCAAAACCATATCCAAATGGCAGTATTTATGTCTATCCAATCACTTCTCTAGACTAATTCAACATCTTGAACACAATCCCATGACCAAAGATTTGCATGGAGAGGAATGTCCCTGGAGGACTCCAGTCCTCAGAAAATTGTCAGCAGATCCACAGCAGAGCAATAAAAGTTTACCTGACTACGAAGGTGACCACCAAAGATTTTGTGTACCAAACTCTTCTCATAAGCGGCAGGGGATTCACTTGGCACTCCTGAAGGTAAGCAGCATTTATGCATTGATTCCAGCAAGTTAACCATATACTCATGTGCATCCTCTTGTCTTGCGTTGCGGAAGTTCCTAGATATGCCTAATTATGTGGTCAAGAAATAAAAATACCAAATCATAGGAACTCCAAGCAAAACCCTTGCCTAGTAGTAGCATTTGGGGACTCCCATCAGACACGATAAATGACACAAGCCTACTGAAGCAGTACAGCTATTTTTAAAATGAAAATTTCTACAGGAAACTCTGAGGCAGAAGCTAGTAGCTACTTGTGTGTGAATTTTTAGATCCAGGATTAATAAATGAAAAAAATTCACTTGCAACAGCTCCAGTTGTCAGTCAAGCACAGGAAAAATTAGTACAAGATTATAAAGGTGTAATATATGGTGTGGTCACCATCATAATTTTTCTCCTAATTTCACCTGGATAGCAACCCATTGGGATGAATTAATCTAGCTGATTTGGCCAACAAAACAAAAATTGCCAAATATCAAAAATCAGGTAATTAAAGGAAACAGGCCATCAGAAGGATACAGCGCAAATTTGAGACAAGATCCTTGGGCACTAGTGACCTCCCACTTGATTGTAGAGCACGGCTCACATGTTTTTGGATAGCACACAAGGCACAAAATCCAGCTACATGACCTGCATAAATAAATCAAACCAAATGTTAGGAAATATAGATAATCACCACTTCATTTACAGCAGTTAAATAGTAAAAGCATTGGTGACAGGACATCAAAAACTAATTACAAACATCATGTAAATTAACCAGTACATGTACTGAAATTAGCTGTTAAAACCGGTAATACCTGGAAATCAATGCACACCAGCCATGAAGAAATGTTATGAAATTTTTCAAAAAACTTGGTAAAATCAAATTAACAATCCCTGTTTATGCAAAGATTGTTAAAAAAGAATTAGGCGATGGCCAACTAGCTTGGGGTCAGTGACACTCAGCGCCACCAGTAACAATCAACAGTCCAGTCCTAGAAAATAATGCATGACACACATGATGAAAACATATTTGACCCAGAGATAACTAAACCAGTATATAGATTGTTAAGAGGTGAGCCCTGACAGCAGCATGGCTGTAAAGTGTAGGTGAGCCACTCACATGAATTTTGATGCTTGACACTATGCAAGTATGCTGCTAAAGGCTCAGTATATGTCAAACCACTACTGAATTGAGAAAGCAACTGTTCCCCAGATTTTCCAGAATCATGCAATTAATATTTTTCAAATGGTAAATCCAATGGGAAGAAAGTTCATGGCCATAAGGAACAGAAGAATGCAAAAGACTAATCACTTCTTCCATCTCAAAAACAGGTCTTTGTGGAGCCATCTACACAATTGCTAAAAACTGGCAAAAGCAGTTTAATAAAAATCAAACCACACCAGCAATGAGCAATGCTATCGACCAATTAAAAAAGTATTCTATTCCCTGATTTTATGCAAAGATTGTTAAGAAGACGAATTACTTGATGAACTAGAAGCACGGGGTAATCAATCATCAGAACCACTAAGAACATTTCAATGCAAGAATCTAGGAGGCGACCATTATTAAATAAAAGTTTTTGAGCATATAGAGTGTCATAGAGGACCAGAACCCAATAATATACAGCATGCTTTCACAAGAGAAAGTTCAGTGGAACCACTCACATGAATTTTGATGCTTGCCACTTTGCAAGTATGCTGCTAAAGGCTCAGTGTATGTCAGACATTGCACCACTGAATTGAGAAAACAAGTGTTCCCAAGATTCTCAAGACCAGCACCCTGAAAAAAATTCATGTGATCCCGCAAGTTAAGCTGCTGGCCAAGTTTAAATATAGACCAGAGTTCTTCAAAGTGGTAACCGCAAAACAATCATAAATTGGCAAATGGACGGGAAATATTTCTGTCATATCATACCATTTCTTCATTTTCCCACCGAAATAATGTAAAACTGACACTCAATGAGAAAGCCAAAAGGAGATAGTTTAGCTAAAATCAAAATGATATTCCATTGGAAGATAAAAAGGCACCAAAAGAAAAGTAGACGTTAGGCAACAAGTGAAAGATATACTTTAGTTGTTAGGGAGGAAAGAAAGACAGGTGAATAAGGAAGGAAGGGTGAGAAGGATGCAGAGCTCACTTAATTTAATTGGGTGGATATGAAAAAGGGAAAGAAGGGAGGAAGTGTATGTTCCTCTAGACCTCACATTATTTATAATCCTTCCAACTAAGACTTCTCATTCCTAAATGTTTTTAAAATTGGAAGGATCGTGAGATGAAGGCCATGGTTCTTTCTTCTTACCTTCAATTTTTCCTCCTCTATTCTTACAACCAAACAAAGAAAACTTGAGTTGCATTCATTCATCTCCATTTCCCATCCTCCCCACCAAACCAAAATGGGTAACCCAACCAAATTAGAAACACCAAAAAAGAGAACTAAAAAATAATGCAAAAAATCCTCATAGTTGGAAAGCACCCAGAAAGGTTCCCTCCCCCACCTTTTTTTTAAAAAAAAAAGTTGAGCATAAAAATGACAAAAGAGAGAGAGAGAGAGAGAGCCTGTGAGTAAAAGAAATCACAAACAAAAAGCGACAATGTCTAAGCCAAAATCAACAACACCTGTAAAGATTGATTGAAAAGAAATGAGAAATGGAAAAGAACTAATATAAACAGCATCTGAAGAAAAACTCGACAACAACCAAGCCTCAATCTTGAAAATAACCACTAAAAGAAACAGATTTCTACACGCATAAAACACATGAAAACTAGATAACGTAGAAGTACTTCAAAAAACTAAATAGTTACAGGTTTTTTTTTAAAAAAAAAACCACAATAAGAATTAGTTTGCAGCAGATACCATATCTTAATTTAAAACTGTTTGCTTAATAAGAAAAAATTCAAGTTCCACCTTCCTGACCGAACGAAAGTTATAACTAAACCAAATTACAAAAGCCTTGAAAAATCAATAAGCATAATGAAATGAAAAATAAAAATAAAAACCAAATAATATATGGATTAATTTTGAGTGAATTTAAAATGTTGAGGATGCTATTTGATTGAAGTTATTTTATTTATTTATGATTAGTTTCAATTTAGAATTTCAAATTCCACAACAGATTCACAGCAGCAGAATCCACATACAGTAAATTCCTCCGTATTTGAACCCCTTAATTTCAAATTAACAACTTTAATCGAAAAACATCCTCAACATTTGAAATCCACTCAAAATTAGGCCATTAAGTCTACATTCGAAGCTGAAAAAAAAATTCCAGCCTTGCAGTAAAAACAGAGGTCAAAGATAAACGCCTAAAAAAACATGAAAAACCGTCTAAATTAAACCTAAAACAAGCGAAAAATTTAGCTTCAGTAAAAACAAGATATAAAAACTCACAATTTTCCTGAAAGAGATCCCAAAACAAAGCTCTGGATCAAGCCCATTTTCCACAAAATCCGACCCGTCAACTTTCTTCACGGACTGACCCGGATGGTGATGCTCAAAAGCGAAGGGCCTCTTTCTCGAATTATAACCAGGATTTAAAGTTTCAATCTTGAAATCAGAAGTGTTGTTCTTAAACCCAATGTACTGTTTAGTCGCCAGCTGAAACTTTATCCTTCGTTTCAAGGTAGAATCGTCCTTGGATCCGTTTTCAATGTTCCCACCGGATTCCATTTTCAGCTCCGCTTCAGTCCTCATCACAATATTTTCCGTGCTCTGCTGCCGCCTCTAAAAATCAGTAATAGTGATTATCGAAATTCGATTCTTTTTTTACTAAAAAACAAAAATTGAATCGATGATTGAAAAAAAATAGTGATTATCTAGAGAGAGGGGTGGTGGAAGAGGCGGGAAAAGGTGGTTGTTGATCGGTGGATTTTGTTTGTTTGGTGATTGGGAGGGGGAAGCGGAAAGAAGCTGCTAGTTACGGCTTCTTCTAGGAAGCGAAAGAGACTAAAACCCTACCCAAGACCCTTCTTTTTATTTTATTTTTTATTTTTATTTTTTCGTTTTTCTAATTATGTTAGGTATTTACAACTCAGTTCTCCAATTATATATGTTGTTTCGATTAGGCTCTCAAATTGTTTATTTAAGCGATTTTGTCCTCAATGCACTCACTATTGTGAGATTTAGTTACATGGTAACGTCATAGGCTCAAAGCAATGACTGAATATCAGATTCAGTTTGCATGTATCTCGATTAATTTTATGAGCCCTGAAATTAATGATCATGTAAATTTCCAATGGCAATCATATTAGCAATTACATGACTCGAATCTGAGACCATATAGGAAGCAAATTTCTTAGTCCTAAATTTCTATCACTGGACCACCTACTAGATAGTTAATGACTTGAATTTTTCTAATTGTATTGTTGACCTCAGTTTTTGCAAGACTTTTTTCTTATTTAAAAAATTTGTATGGTAAATTAAGATATAAATTTTTTATTTTTCCTTGAATTAGGGTTTATGAAAAATAATTTATTCCAGTGATTTAGTTTGGTCTTCT
>Ga0325402_1002936_pt1 | contig 15181 bp, 4 predicted proteins | sample PopdelMetagenome_22_FD_207212 | JGI IMG/M metagenome (GOLD analysis project Ga0325402, IMG submission 207212) | Populus deltoides microbial communities from Bellville, Georgia, United States - Xylem-PdKOR-R3 | ecosystem: Host-associated > Plants > Phyllosphere > Stem > Wood/Secondary xylem... | reverse complement strand
GATATCCATAAGCATGGGGTTGGGGGGGGGGGGGGGTGTGGTGGTGCTAGTAGCACTGAACTGGAACTGGTGGACAATTGGCCTGAGATGGTGGTGAAACGTAGCCAGCAAGTGGAGGAGGTGGAGTCGCATATGAGGGATAATCTGGAACTGGTGGGGGAGGTGGCGGAGCGAGAGGTTGGCATGGATATGGACATAGTGTGCACTTTTCTTGTTTCTGCATAATCTAGATTGGAGACCGACAGCCACAGTGCTAGAAGTAAAGCAAAACTTGTCTGCAACATATCTTTTGCCACTATAAACCCCATTTCCCAGTTCGATGAACTATTGGGTGTTAGAAATGTGGTGGTTTTCTACAAGAAATGAAGAAATCTCTACAGCTCTGCTGAGACTTGTAACCATAAGCTATCTAATGTAGTTTGGATTTTTCATACCTTTTTCTTCTGTATTCCGGTTTTCGTGCCGCATGGCAGACCACCTGTCATGTTTCGGTAGAGGTGGTCCACTGGGATAGACAAAGGGAGGGGATGTAGTCTCAAATGTAAGCATATACATACACATAGAGCATGTCTTTATGTGCATATATATATATATATATATATATGAAAACAAGATTGATACTAAAGGATGACACTTTTATGACTCACTAGGGGAGAACAACTTGCTGTAAGTGGTAAAATGCTATCAGATACAGTTACTGCAAAATATTACAGGAGCACATGGGTGTTAAGAGCCTGTACGGCAAAATACAATTTTAGTCTGCTTTCACGCCATTACAACGTTTGGCAACTACAAGGGCAATGATCGATGAAGCATGCCATGGACCCATCCCCAGTGCACTAGATGACAAGCTTACCTTCAGGAATTGCTCTTTGTGGCAAGCTCTGAATAAAGAGGATCTATTCAGGCAGCAACTCCTACAGATTTCCCATCTAGTAGTGTCTGCATTTTCAGGATATTTTCTTCCATGCACAAGCGCTATTTATATATGAATTTGTGACTTGAAGGAACGCACTTTCACTTACTAAAGTCATGGAAGAGGACAGTGGAGATGTAAATAAATGAATTTGGTACACAGCAAATAGACAACATAAGCTTGATTTCTATTGGCGATCAGCAGAACTTGACTGGTTCAAATCTCTGGCGTTTGAATACAAGTAACTTATCTGGTCATTAAGCGTTGGTCTTAATGGTTGTGGAGAAAATCCAATGTAATCCCGATCTACCTTTGCCAAGCATAAATCAATGATGTAGGTGAAAAGCTCATGGTTCTGGGCTACAGGTTGAGCTGCATATTCCTCAAATGGCATCCACTGGGGAGAAAAATGGCAACCACGTGAGGAAATTTAATCAGCTATCGCATCCTTCAATCCTAAGTCCAGTTTCTTCAAGCAAAAAACGTGATAAAGAACTAAAACACAACGGAACGCAAGGAGCATGCATCAGATAACTGCATGTTGTATGTATACAGAGTGACAGAAGATTATGCCCCAGTTCTGAATTTTCTTAGCGGAAGATAAATGTCGAGTCTGTCATATGGCCCTTAAGTAAACTAAGAAGAAGAGCAATCAGGCAAAACCATTTGACTCAATTTGTTATTTCTTAAACCGTTCAAGGATCTTCTTGTTTAGAAGAAAAGGCAGGACTTAAACACCGAAGATAAGGAACAAATGTCAGATCTTAACACCAAAACATGCTATGTAATTGATTGTATTGGGCACATGGAGTACTGCTTTTTCTCTCTTCCAAATTTATTATTTTGAATATAACAGAGTGACTCAGAGACAAAGCGAAGCAAATAGACTGCATGAGTTTGCCTTGTTTTACTTTAAAGACCAGTTTAAGGAAAGCAATAATACTAGAAACGAGAATGTTGAAGGTTAGAACGTTGTCATGTATCAGGTGTTGCCACATTACACTGCCTGGGATTACCTGAGCCGCTTCAATCTCTAATTCTTGCTTCTGGATGTCAAAAGATAATGGACGCAGCATGCAGAGGAAGACTAAATCTGACTTCTCAAAGAATGATTTGTGCCATTGCCTGCAAGTAATAGCCAAAACATGGGAGGAAAATGTCAAGGCACCAAACTGACTGAAGTCAATGAACTTTATTTAATACACCAGATAGCCAGAAAGATCACAGGAAGAAAATAGAAATCTTTATGCACACTTGAGTTTAGATAAGAATATAGAGAGAGAGGCATCGTCATCAGATCATATATAGAGTATGGCAGTGCGAAATTATCCAATCCAGCAGAGTCAGGAAATCTGAGTTTTTGGACTGGATGTATTTCAAAGAAATCTGGCAAAGGGATTCATGATATTCAATTTGGACAGATGCAAGTGATCTCTTCATGAGAAAACAAAAAAATCGGACAACCTGATTTTCCCAAGAATGAATGGCTTTTTTAACGCGGAACAGGTTTAGCCATTACATGGGGAATCTACAAGGAGAAACTCTAGATGCTGCTTTCTCTACGCAAAGAAAATCACCCTGAATCCATATCTTGGTTTATCCATTATAGACCGTCTTCAAGAACAAGTCTAAAAGTCGAAAGTAAGAATTTAATTGGTGTTCAAAAATCAAACTACCATCCATTCTCCATAACTAAGAAATTAAGCATAATCAATAGTTTGAGTCACATTTAAAAACCCATCAGCAGCAACAAAAACTTCACACCTGAACGCTAGAATTTCCAGAAATTCCGTGTCAATCTGAGCAACAAAAACATGTGCTTTTAGAAAGATGTGATTTGAAATTAAAAAGAAGGAACGTATATTGGTATACAGTTAATTACTTACTGCCGTCTCTTCTTTTACTTCTCTTACAGCTGCCATAAAGATCTCCTCACCCTGCATGTTGAAAATCTCATTTAAATGATTAAGGAGATCCATTAAATGTTAAACAATAAAAATTCCTAGCTCTAGGCATGTACCTCATCAACAACTCCAGTAGGGATTTTCCACACGCCTTTTCCTTGAAATATGCCACTCTTTTCCTGGACCACAAGTACCTATAAAGGGATTTTGGCTATTCAAAACAGTGACATAGATGTATAATTCAACTTTTGGAGGGGGAGAATGATGCTAAGAATTTGACAAAACAAGAAATAAAATTAAAAAAAGCAAATATAATGAAAGTAGAATTAGGGTAAGCAGAATCAGCAAGAGAAGTTGTTGCAGAAATAGTGAATACCTCTCTTTTATCATTCAAGACAATAGCACCAACACATACTCTATGGGAAGCATTTGCAGGAATAGTGCTTGGGGTGTCAGGAATCCAATAAACAAGCATGAGGTAATTTGGCTCTGCATGGTGGTACTGGAATCCTTTCTGTTATCAGGACAACAGAGGTACAAAGAGAGGTCATCATTTTTCATCGTGTACTAGCATAAATTTTTTTGGAGTAACGGGAGATGACTGTATACAACAAATCTCTTAAAATTAATGAAGAAAACAGGTGAGATCAACATTTCACGAATATACCATTGGTATTCTATCTTCATAAAAACAAAAGGTAGGATTTTATGTTCAGAATTGGTTTTTAAAAGTTGGGACTTGAATCATGTCAAAAAGGCTGATTGAGCACCAGGTTCTGAGAATCAAAACCTAGTTATCTTATCACTTCACAGGCTCATGTTTGCACTCATCTTGTTCCTACATAGGGACAGGATTTATTGTCGCCATATAAGAAAAATATGTAATACATATTAAGTACAATGAGAGAATTTGTGAAAGATTATAAGGTAAGTCCATCTTCCTGGCTGGTGCTCTATTATGAAAAGAGGGATCGGCACCTATGTTGCCACAGCAATGAAAAGATCATAAAAGATTTTCTATTCTGAAGCTGGGATGATTATATCTCAGCTGCCTCCAATTGATTGCGGAGAAAATAACATATAATACACAAAGATACAATAATCGAGATGGTTTGGTGAATAATCATGTGACAAGGTTCCATTCATAAACCTGAATTCACAAGATGAATTCAGTTTAAGGAAGCATGGTTATAGGTTGTTAGATGATTAATGTCTATTGCTGTCTCTACCTGTGGTGATCTAGGTTTCACAGAAGCAGAGAGTAATTACCTTAACCGCAGTTTCTACAAGATTTACCAGTGCGATTGGCAACTTGATCCAAATTCCCTTCTTCCCCTGCAAAGATAAAATAAAAGATAAACTAGCCACCAACTCAATATGTTCAGGGGAAAAAAGATTAAGATGAAAATAAAGAGTATCACTGCTGTATAACTACAGAGTTTGTGACTAAGTGTCAGACAATCTCCAAGATCTTTTAAACAAGCCATGTTACAAAGCGTCCAGAGAGGTAGTTCACTATTATTACGCTGAGAAAAAAACATGACCAATTACATTCATCAGATGCCATGCATCTCTTCAAAGGTGGTTCAACCCACAGGATCATATATTTGTAGATGACTTTAGTTGGGTGTGTTTACTCATCAATTTATAGATCCATCTGCAATCCTCATATCAATGAATTCTCACTTGAAGTCTTGAAGAATTGCATATTACCGATCACCACTCTGTACAGACTTCAATTGTGTACTCGCAAGACTCATAATAGTAAGAGAGAAATGAAAAAAAAAAAAAAAGATTTTTCAGCAACAGCTCATAGTAGTTGGTGGTTAGCAAGAACATATTCTGCTCCGTGCTTTACTCAGACCTTAGTTACTCAACTTGCATTCTTTCAACCAGATGTTAATTTCAGGAAATATACGAGCATTTCAATAGTGATTATGCACCATATATATAATCAAATTGTGGAAAAACTTTTCCATCATTGAAATTAAAAGGCAAATCAAATTCTGAAGGAAGCTGTGTTAAAATAAACACCTGTTGCCCCCACAACGATAATGAAGCTCTGAGCCTGGCATGAAAAATATCTGGGTCCATAGGCTCCTTCATGTCCACAATGATACCACCATGATCATCATCAGATGCAGGAAGTAATTCAGCATGATGAACAGTTCCATTGGCATACAAATCAACCGGCGGTGTGGAATTCACTGAAACTGTCATGGATCCAACCATAGCTGAAATAAACAACAATAAAAAAAAGCTTAATATGTACCCAACAACAGTTATTTCACATCCCAGTTCAACGAAATTACAAAAATCCTACGCAAACACAGCCAAGAAAAAAAGATGTTGAACACGACAATGATCACGAAAACCGCACCCAACCAAACATAGATTTATGTTTCCACCTTTGTGGGCGAGTACACACATAAACTAAACGGAAATTCATATAAATGAATGATTATGGTTTCCTGTATATTATATACATGCACACATCAGCTTTACTCACAAATCAAATGAAAATACTAATTATTTTCTTCTAATTACCAGCAAATTAAAAAACTATCTGCCTTCCTGTCTGACCAACACAACTAAAACATAAATTTAGCAGCGTAGAAGAAGGGGAATATATACAAAACAAGGTGGTTCATTTTCAACTACCCGGTATAAAACAAGAATACCTTAGACAAGAGGGCGGGGCTTGTTTGTTTTGGTGGTAGCGACAGAAAGGAAAGGTTTTCAATAATAGAATGCCAGTGCTAGTGCTAAGTGTGAAATGATTTTTGGATTAGATGCGGGGAAAACTACTCTGCAAGACTATATGCTTGATGACGTATTTCCACTCCCTTCATTGACAAATGGGGTTCCGCTTCACGTCATGTGGTGCCTGCTTTTACTAGCCGCCCTCTTCCGTCGTTTTCGCGGTGCATTCATGATGAGGGCGGCCCCTGAGGACATCTCAAGGAAAAAAAGGGAGAGGACGACAGAGGCTTATGGCCACAGGTTTGGAATGGGAGTTGAATTTACAAAATAAAGATCATATCAACTAGTAAATTACGGAGGAGAAAATTGCTTATCACATCACATCTCTCTGGTGTCGGGTATTATTAGTTAGATCTTTTCACCATTTTTATTATATATTTTTTTAACCGTTAAAACCGTCTATGTTTAACAACTTCGACATTGATATGTTAACACAATACTTGTGTCACACGTCTCCAACATTAAAGGAAAAAAAACCTAAATAAAACAAGTTTTCTTAAGTTTCGATATATTTAAGAAGGTAAGAAAAAAAACAAAACTAAGAAATAATAAGAATTTGAAAACCCGACATTAATGAAACAAATAAAAGCCACTAGTCTCCTGGTCCATCGTCACCCCTTGACAACGAATACTCTCTCCACCACTAATCCGCACATTACATAGTAACTACCGCACATCTCAATGATTGTCCATTTCTACCTCATTCAACTCATCAATGACGCAAGCATAAGAATCATATGATGAAGTTGTTAAAAAACTCGAAAAAGAAATTGGTTTTTCTATCACTAACGTCCAGGGTTCTAGGCTTTATCGTGAGTCAACAAGTTTTTCCATGTTCAAATAGAGAATTCTCTGGTACTCAAGTCAACAAGTGAGGAGTGTTCTATATTTAAAAATAAAAAATAAAAAATAAATATGAAGATAAAGAGTCTATGGCTTTATATGGCCTAGAATGACATGAACTTGTATAGCTGACTTTAATGGCCTAGAATGAAATAGTCTTACAAGGCTGCCTTTGTACGACCTAAGATGGGATTGTGTGTTGTCAAGTTTTCAATGGCTAAGTCCAGCTATGTTTTTTGTGTGGCTATAGCTTGGAACCTTTGTATGGTTAGCTTGTAGTCAAATATGGAATCTTGATTTTGCACGGTAATGAGGTATATTATACACTTAGATCTTTGACTTTTTTCATAAAAATAAAGATGTATCATTAATAGAGAAATTGATGTTATATCATGTGGCTACATTGATTATTATATCATATCATGCATGTTATTGAGGCTTGACCTAAATCACTAAAAAGAAAAATTATGTACGTATTATCATTTACTTCTCTTTAAATCTTTTGAAAAATCATGTTTGGAAGAATTTAACCAGCAAAAGTGAGGGAAAAAATTAATCATTGTATAAACATTACTTTTGTAGCTGTATTTGTATGAAAAATGTTACATTTGTAGCTATGATTTTATGGATGTGCCTTCATGAGAAACGAATGCTTGTCTTTTTATGGCTTTTGTTAACATGAGAGTTTTTACTACAAGGAAATGAGATTTTATAAATTTTTGTAGATGACATTATTGTCTAAAAATTAGAAAATGTTTTGTGATCATGAAAAAAAGTTATGAAATGAGATATTATATGGAGATGTAGAAATTTGAATAGAGATCCCCGATGGAGATTTTTCATGAAGCCATTGATATTTCAATTGAGACATGAAGATCTTATCATGGAGGTTTTTCATGAAGATATAGAGATTTCAATGGAGACAAGGAGATCTCGTCATGAATATTTTTCATGGGGATACATTTAGAGATATGGAGAATGTAAAGGAGATATGAAGATCTCTCTATAATGATTTTCATGGAGACTGTCGTAGCGTGCACGACGTTGAATGAATGACTTTCCTCCTAGATCAAGGGGGTTTTGGATGTATATGATTTGAAAGGTTCAGGAGTCACCACCTAGTATTATGGTCATTAAAAAAGCTAATGATCTGCAAAAGTCTAGGTAAAGGAACTAGTTGTGCATAAGGAAGACACATCACCCATAGTGCATCCTACCTATAGTAAACTACATTGTTGATTGATTTGTTTTTTCCAAGTCATGTTTTTATTCGTTGGTCTATCTAATATCTAAGAAAATTTCTCTTTAATAAGGATGTCTCTATTTTATCAAGTTATAACCTAACCACTCTAAAGTCTACATTTTAATGGTGAATTTATTACTACTTTATATCTTTAATACCCAGGAATATGCTTTATAGTGTAAAATTATACCCCCAAATGTTAAAGTCTACAATTAATTCTTAACATTTTATTTTCATTAATTCATTTAATTTAATACCTTGAATATATATTATGTTGTAAAACTCATACCCCAAATATTAATTAAATAAAATGTTTTTGATATTTTTGAAATTTAGGCCAACTTACCCCCACGGACTTAATAAACTTGTTATTAAATCCATAATGCATGCAAAAATATAAAACTATGTTTTCTTTTTTAATTTTTGATATTTTTAAAAAATGCTAAATCATAAAAATAATTTTTTCATTAAAAAAATACAAATTATTATATTTTAGAGAAAACTTGGCCATATGCAATTAAAACATTTGATTAATTCTTTTTTAGAAGAACCATTCAAACAAGCAACCAACTTAATATTAAAGAAATTGACTTTATGCTTACAAATGAAAAAATAATAAGTTTGAGCATGTGCATGGCTTTAGGATACATCATGAAAATGGCATGTTATGTGGTTTACATATATTGAAAATAAAATCAAAGGAACTATGTCGTAAGCATATATATATATATATATATATATAAAAGAAAATCGTGACTAAACTTTGTTAAGGGCAAAAGGCATAAGTTATAGTTTTGGCATGGTAAACATTTTGACAACCCAATGGAGTTGCTTTTATATAACCACAAACATGAATAGGTAAATCTACAGTTACTCCTACCAAAAAGGACTATACCTAAGTTAATTGATGTTGTTGGTTCTAACCCTTCTGCCTTGATAGATTTAAAGCTGGCGTTACGGTTTGATAAGGCAATTGAAGGCCTTGCCCACTATCTTATATTTGGGTGCCCAAGAACACCAGGAGAAAGGATCACCCTTTCTTCCTATGATCTCTTTTCCAACCAAAGTTTCATCTTATCCCCGTCACCATCTTTTTTTCTTCTTCGTTGCAATTTCCTTTTCTCTCCCTACTCTCTTTGTTGTTCTTGATAATAATCAAAATTAACAAATGGCCCTCAATGAATTTGATAACTTGCAAGCAAGATTTGATCCTAAATTTCCATTGTCTTCTTCAATTAGACCCTTCGTTGTTGCAATTGGGCTCCTAACCTTGGTCACTTGGTTCAATTTGATCCTTCAACCTTCGATTAAGTCCCTTTATCCATTATTCATTTTTTTATTTGAATTGATTTCTTTTAAAGAAAATGATAATTTTTAGGGAACCTATATTTGGGTTATGACAAAGACATAGAGATCTCACCATGAAGATTTTGCATGGAGTCACTAAAGACATTGAGAAAGCTATTTTTTTTTTTTACTTAAAAAGCTCAAAAGAAGGAGATATAATTTTAAAAATTATATGATCTCGAGTACTGCATCATAAGGATTTTTTTTTCTGTTTGTTTAGGTTTCATCTTCTTCTTCATAAATTATTGAATGTATTTTATAGAGATGAAAGGTCATTGTTCATTAACCTTAGTTGCATAAACAGATGTTTAGAACCATATCTCCTAGGTTTAGGGCTAGGCTAATTGAGCCCTTGCATGGGCTCATTCTAGTTATTTACTAATGTTACCTAAAAATACCGTTATTGGTTACATGTTTAAATTGGGAATAACTAGTCTTTTATTAAATACTCTAATTCACTAGTTATTTTCAGAATAAATAAACCTTTGATGTCATTATTCTAACAACAATCAAGAATGCAAAATGACTATCCACCTTATACCTTGGGTGTAACTCATTATAGTGGATCCATTATTGACCATATATTTTTTTCATAGATAGAACATTAGCATATTAAGCATAACAAACCCTTTAGAAATTAAAAAAAAAAAACAAATAACATTGCAACTTATCTTAGGTAAAATGCTTTAGGGTGATGGTATCTTACCTTTAGCATAATCAATCTCTTACCTAGAATTATGAAAGACCAATTAAGGTTCTTAGTGACCATAATACTATATGGTGACTCATTTTAAACTAATATATGTTTCAGACCTTTTTTTCCCTCTAAAAAGAATTATTTTTAGAAAATAATGAACGTTGTGATGATGTAAATTGACAGATAACACATACAAACTTTTTTTCATTTTCTTCTTTATGATGTTATTCTCAAGTGCAATCTAAAGTAGCCTTGCCACTAAGAATGGTTAATGTGTTGTCAAACTTTTTTGGTTCATAATCTCATTAAAAAAAATAAGCAAAAAGAAAGCAAAAACCTTTCTTTTAAAAAAATATATTTATGTTTTAAATTATATATGGCCAAATCTTTCAAAAATAAAAAAATCATATTTGCATAATAAAAATAAAAGAATATAACATGATTTACCATCTTTAAAAATTAAAAAAATATATTTTTGTTGATATTTTTTTTATTTAATAACTAGTGTATTAAAGTCATGAGAATTTGACCTACATTTCAATAACACCAAAATATTTTTTTTTTCTTTTAATGTATGAGATTATGAAATTATACATAAGACGTATTCCCGATAATAAATAAAAAAACACGTTCTTTTATTTATATGTTTTGATATTAGAATGGTTAGATTTTAACCTGATAAGATAAAAATCTCCTTACCGAGAAAGACTTTTCTTAAACCTTAAACAAATCAACGATTAAAAAACACAACAATACCTCAATTTATATCGGACACAAATAAGGCATTTTACCTTAGGTAAGGTGTACTATAGGTGATATGTCTCCATATACACAATCAGTCGCTTTATCTAAACTCTGAGGCTAGTTATGGTTCTCAGTGACGAAAATATTAGGTGGTGACTCCATTCCTTTTTTATTGATAAGAAACAAGAATTTCTTGTTATTCCTCTCATCACTACAAAGATCCTAACCTGGGAGGATGATCGTCGTGACGCTGCATACATGCAACACCCATAATGTTTTTTCTTACACTAATACCGATGAATAGCCTTGAACATAAATGTCTCCATTTCGAGACCCTTTTTAAGCATCCCTTAAAGGTCTGATAACATACTCAACAAGTAGTCCTTATCCATCTATATCTATTACAAAGATGTATACCCAACATCTTACTAGTCTCTGCTCATACAATTGATTATTGTTCAAAAACTACCCCTGAACTTATGGTCGGTATAAGAAAATTTAAATCAAGCCCCCATTCATTATGTCCGACAAAAAATAATCATTTAGAGTCCCACTCATATGGCTAACTATTATGTGTAAACAAGCATCCCATATGTCTTTCTAGGGATCTCAATTATAGCCCCATTCATGTGATTGACTTTCATAATTATAACTCATTCCTACTTGTATCTTTCAACATGACCATTATCAGACATCAATCACAGCCCTACTCATGTGGTCGACTACCATATCGCAATGCAATTCTTATGATACATATCACAATAAAATTTTATCAATCTTTTACCAATGTGTTACCATGCAACTTGAAATTCATTATAAATATAATATTGAAAACTTAAAAGGATGAGGTGACGAACACCTATTTGTTTCTCTTATTGGTCTTGTCCTGTTTGTCAGGGGTCCCATATTAGATGCCTTTCTTGCATTACTCAAAGTCTTACATCAAATTCAGTATTTAAATATCAAGATTGTACATCTCAATATTCCTTTAAAAATTTGAGTACTTTTTACTCATGAATACACGTACTCTTATATTATCACACATTAAACTTAAGGTTTCCAACCCTTAACATTCTAATATAAACAATAATAACATGTAAGCTTATTTCATGCATACACATATATTATGATTTTCTTCTCCATATAATAATCACCTATATTCCTTAAATGGTAGCCAAAACGATCTCATCATTTCTTGAATCGGTATAGTTGTATTTGCTATTGGAAAATTTCCCTCTCTTTATTTTCAGGCCAAAATCTTTACCCTTGCAAAAAATTTGAGTTTTACCTTTAAGATTAATCCTTGCATTATACAAGTTACATACGTAACACACCAAAAGATGAATTTTTTAAAAGAAATAACACTCAATTACCATGAATTCTAGCATTCAAGAATTCAATAAACTCAAATTTCCTTATAATTTTTCAAGCATAAACTAACTTTATCACATTCTTGATGTTTATATCACCATAACCATGCATAATTTCAAACAAAGATTACACCTTAGAAATTTTCCTAATTGGTCAAACTTATCCCTCTCTCTTTCTAGAGATTCATCTTCAATTTTGAACAACTCCTTACTTAATACTACTCCATTTTCTAAGCCTATTGATCAATTTTCGCATTACTTTCCATTTTCCCTAAATTCCCAATATGGACCCTAGAAATTAAAATTAGGGCTTTTCCTATATGTTCCAAGGTAATGGAAATTCTTTATCCCTACACCTTTTAAGTTGTATAAGCATCAACTATGGTAAAGGATCCTTCTTATTTTGTTGAAAGATGTTTTATACCTCAATCCCAAATGTTCAAATAGTGATTATTGATGGTTCATCTATTTGGAAGTAGGATCTGGAGGTATTTAAAATTAGATGTCCTTTATTGAAATACAAGTTGTATTTTTATGATCTAAAACTAGACACTACCAGAAATTCGCTAAATACCAACGGATTTACAGAAAGAATATTTTTGTCGGTAATTTGAGGTCGAAATTACCGACGGACACTTTTCTGTCTGTAATTCAGTCGGTAATTACCGACAGATCATTTTTTGTCCGTAATTCAGTCGGTAACTACCAACAGAAAATTTTCGTCGGTAGTTACCGACTGAATTACGGACGGAAAAGATTCTGAATTAAAAAAAAAAGGCGGGTCACTAACGTGGAGGTTTTGGTGGGTTATTTTTTTCCGACGGATTCAAAACGACAGCCCGTACAGTGACGTGACCGGTTTGCCGTTTAAATTGCCGACAGACTCACCGAGGGATTTGAAATGGAAGATCCGTACGGTGACGTGTCTATGTTTCTGTCAGGATCACCGACGGAGTGTCCATCGGTGAAACCGTCAGAAAAAGTTAATATATGTACATGTCAGCTCTGCTGACCCTCTCCTCCCCTATTTCTCCTTCTTCTTCCTAATCCCAACTCTCCCCATCTGCAAAAAACCAGCCCCCCCTCCCCCCCCAAAACGAATCTTCCTCATATCAGCACAACAAGTTATATTTCTTGAATTTTTGTGGTCACAACATTCGTGTTCTGATTTACCGACGGATTTTATCAATTTTTGTAAGTAATTCTATCTTTTTAAATTTTAACATTTAATTAAATGTCAATTTTATTGTTTTTTTAGTATATGTATTTTGTTAGTATATGAATTACATGTGCTCTTTTGAAATAATTAATAGCTTGCTTAATGGGTCCGTTTAAAGTTTTATCAATGGTATTGCAGAGTGGTAATTTCTGTAAATTTATATATTTTAATTCGTATGGACGTTGATAAATAATAATCAATATTAATATTTATGAGAAGTTATGATTGGTTTGTTGGATAATCTCGAGGTAAAGTAATATTTTTACAAGTTTATTTACCTAACTTAGTTAATTAATACATGATGTCATCATAATTTTATAGAGGTTCGATATAAGTCATGGATGATCGTTCATGGATGTATCGAGATTCACCCCAAGGATTGCGGAGGATGGATTATTGTAACGGGGTTCAGGGTTTTATTAATTTCGCTCCCAAAAATTTTACTGGAGGCGGTATTAGGTGTCCATGCAGGAAGTGTGAAAATAAAAAGTATTTGCATCCAGATGTTGTAATGATGCATCTTCTACACAAAAGGTTTATGAAGAATTACCGGTGTTGGTATGCACATGGAGAAGTATTTGGTAGTAAGAGGAGAATGGAAGAAACGGTGGTTGGGTCTACTTCTAGTGTTAGCAACGTGCATGAAACGGCAAATAACAACACTAATCCTTACAGAAATATGGTTATGGATGCAATGAGAATGAATCAAGGTAATGGCAGTCAATGTCCAATCGTAGAAGAAGAACCTAATGCAGATGCAGCTAGGTTTTTTTATTTGTTGGAAGATTCTGACAAACCATTATGGGATGGCTGCACGAACCACAGTAAATTATCGGTCGTAGCACAAGTGTTCACCATCAAGTCAGATCACGGGTTGAGTGAGGCCGGGTATGACAAGATTATTGAATGGGTGAGAAGCATTTTACTTGAAGGGAACAGGCTGAAAGAGAACTTCTATGCTGCGAAGTCCATGATGAAACCCCTCGGTTTAGGATACCAAAAAATTGACATGTGCCCTAACTTCTGCATGTTATACTACCTTGAAAATGCTGAGATGACCGAGTGCATGACATGCGGGCATTCCCGTCACAAACCTAGAACTGGCAGGGGAAAGACTCTAATGGCATATAAAAAACTTAGATACTTCCCGATCACACCTAAACTGCAGAGGTTATTCATGTCACCAAGGACTGCTGAGCACATAACGTGGCACCAAGCACACCATGCGATTGATGGAGTGATGGTTCATCCTTCTGACGGCGAAGCGTGGAAACGTTTTAACAGTGTTCATCCTCACTTTTCAGCTGAATCAAGGAATGTGTGTATTGGGTTGTGTACAGACGGATTCAACCCATTTGGGTCATTTGCTGCTCCTTATTCTTGTTGGCCGGTCATACTCACAGTTTATAACTTGCCACTGGGAATGTGTATGAGGCCGGAGTTCATGTTTTTATCTACTGTCATACCCGGTCCAAGAAGCCCGAGGCAGAATATAGATGTTTGTCTTCGACCGTTGATAGATGAGTTGGCGCAGTTGTGGTCCTCCGGAGCTCTGATTTATGATATATCGAGGAAACAAAATTTTCTTATGAGGGCGGCATTGATGTGGACTATCAATGATTTTCCAGCTTATGGAATGCTTTCTGGTTGGAGCACGCATAGGAAACTCGCATGTCCATACTGCATGGAAAACAACAAGGCATTTACGCTAGCAAATAGAGGTAAAGCTTCTTTTTTTTACTGTCACCGTCGCTTCTTGCCACTTCATCATAGGTACAGAAAGAACAGAAAAGATTTCTTTGTTGGCAGAGTTGAAAAAGATGTTGCATCCCCACGTCTTTCTGGTGAAGAATTGCATGATGTTGTCTCAGAGTACGGTGACATTGTGTTTGGCCTTCAATCAGGTAAGCAAAAGTTTCCTGGTTTTGGTTTGACCCATAATTGGGTAAAGCGAAGTATCTTTTTGGAGCTTCCTTATTGGAAGACCAATCTGCTCCGCCATAACCTTGACGTCATGCACATTGAAAAGAACATGTTTGAGAACATTTTCAACACCGTCATGGATGTGAAGGGGAAGACAAAGGACAACATCAAGGCTAGATTGGATATAGCTTTATACTGTAACCGTAAAAATA
>Ga0325402_1002932_pt1 | contig 15199 bp, 10 predicted proteins | sample PopdelMetagenome_22_FD_207212 | JGI IMG/M metagenome (GOLD analysis project Ga0325402, IMG submission 207212) | Populus deltoides microbial communities from Bellville, Georgia, United States - Xylem-PdKOR-R3 | ecosystem: Host-associated > Plants > Phyllosphere > Stem > Wood/Secondary xylem... | reverse complement strand
GAGGAGGAGGGGGGGGAGATAGGTCAGTACAAGGAAGTAATAAGGAAGAAGGAGAAGAGACTACAGAAGAAAGCATCGGTTATGAAGATGGTTATGAAATTGAAGACGGAGAGGTTTCTCGGTTGCGGCCGCCGCTGGGAGCTGTCAAACAAGCTCCCGGTTCTAGAGTCGCTGCTGACGAAATGATTGGTGTCTCTGTACCTAGAAAGGCCCGGTCAGGTAAAAGAGTTTGTAGATGGAGTAGTTGTGTTTTGTTTGGATTTTTTTTTGTTGAATTAATAGTGATTTTTGGCTTTGAAGCTTCTGTGAAGAGGTCACATGAGAGTTGGGTATCAGGAAATGGTGGATTTGGTTGTGAAGACAGGCGAGCTTCGACTTCACCGGCGGCGAGCAGGAGCTTTGAGGCTGCATCACCTTCTTCGTCGATTGTTTCGGTCATAAAAAAGACGGTTTGTATTTTTCTTATGTTGATGTTTTATTTTTCTAATTTTTAGACTACATTTTAAGGATGGCGATTGTTTTGTGTGTGTGTTTATCCTCAGAAATCAAGCGGACCCAAGACTCGGCTTCCAAAAGTGTCGAAATCTTCTACAAGTTCAGTTCAGGAAGATTTTGAGATTGAGATCGCAGAAGTTTTGTATGGTTTAAAGAAGCAATCACACGGGCCTAAGAACGAGGAGAAGGCTGACAATGGTTTGCGGAAGATTGATTCAATGGATTCTAATGGAATCGTTCATGATTCTAAATCATCTCCGAATTCAAACTTTTCTCGGACATCGATACTGAGTCAAAATAATGCCTCTGCTTCGGATACTTTAATTGGTTTAGGTGAGTCTATTTAGCTTTCAGTTCAGATTTCGGTGATGGATGTTTAATGATATTTGTGTTTTGATTTCATTTCTAATGACATTTGCATCATCGAAGAAGCAAAAAATGGATGCTGATTGAGTTATGGTTCATAATAGTTTAATCGCTTCTGCAGTTACAGGTGAAAGGGAGGATGCAAAAATGGAATTTTCTGCAACGAAATCGGGGAAACCATCATTGTACTCAGAATCATGTGAGGTTTCACATGACATGGTTGCTTCTAAACTTGCGTCTGGGTTGGAGTCACAGGAGGAAGCAATGACACAACAGGATTCAAAACCGGCAATTGAAGAATCTGGGGTATCGACTAAGGAAAAATCTGTATTGCCAGAAGAGAAATCACCTGTGAGCAAAAAATTGGATGTTGATTTCTGTGATTCCGTTTTGAAAAAATCGTGAGTATAATTAGATATCTCATTTTTTAATTTTTTTTCATTTCAGATATATAATTAGATATCCCATTTTCTCATCTTTTTCCTTACTGTATCTGGTGCGTTTCTTAAGGACCTCAACCATGTCAAAGGTAGACAGCCAGCGAGAGGAGAAGTTCGAGATCGATCTGATGGTGAGGATCTATCTTGTTGCTATCCGATTACATTTCCCTTGGTATTTTTGCTGTTGAGATTTCTCAAGTCGAGTTATGGCTTTCCAACAGGCTCCTCCTCCCATGGTGTCTTCTCCAGAATGGGATGGCTTTGTTGATTTGTCTTCGAATCCTAAGCCCGCAGCCCAAGATGCGGAAATGGTGAGCATATAGTTGTTGTTGCTAATTCACCTCCCGTGTTTTAGTCAAAACTTGGATTTGACTATTTGACATTTTGTGGTATTTTGTTTTTCTTGGAACTTAGCCAATCAATTCTATATGCTGCAGAAAATGGAAAATATGGTTAAGAATAAAGAATTGGTGGACAGTCCGGTGAAGAAGGAAGGGGTTCTTTTTGAAGATAAGGTGACGAAGACAGTTAGAGAAAAGCGTGGATTAAAACTTGATTTTGAGAAGCCGAATCGCAATGTGCAGCAGAAACTGCAACCTAAAGCTACCGTTCCTAAAGTGGAGACAGCTGGTAATTCAAAGCTTCAGCTTGGTGTTCAGCGTGATGACTTTAAGAGTTGTCAAATAGCTTACGTTTTTGACCCATTGATATTATTGACGATTTCTTCCTGCACTTTTATCAGCTCAATCTGGTTCGTTGCCTTTGCCAATTGCCATACCTAGCTGGCAAAGTAGCAATCTTTTGCCTCTGGGGTGCGATATCTAGACTTCATTTTCTTGTCAATCTTTGTTTTATATATTCCTTGCTCAAAGAATTGATTTATAATTAGAAAGTAACTCATGTTTATTTGCAGATACACGACTTCCTTTCAGACAGTTGTACCCATGGATGGGACAACCAGATCATCCAAGGCATTACAGGTATCATATACCAGTTCCTTTTTCCAAAGCCTCAACCTTGACATTCATCTTCGACCTTCATTTTGAATTCTCCATTGAATTATCGAAATATGTTCAGCCTCCACAGTTTATCCCTCAACCTCGGCCAAAGAGATGTGCAACCCATCATTATATTGCTTGCAACATTCGCTTGCAACAGCAATTTACAAAGATGAACCATTTCTGGCCAGCTGCAGCTGGCTCTGCTACTCTATGTGGAGCCAATCCCAAGAACCTCAATGCAATGCCTTCTGCGGAAAACATGATAATCAGACACCCATCGCAAGGTAGCTTTCCAGTTGTGAATCTAAATTCTGCCCAGGACAAAGTGCAGGCGGTGCCAAACATTCCAGATTTTACTAGAAATGATAGAGGCTCTGAGAGTGCCACCTTCATAGATACAGCACAGAAGAAGCAGCTTGTGCTCCAACAGCCTCCACAGCCAGCCCCAGCTGGTAATTTAATGGTATGCTCTTGCCCCGTGCTACGTGATTTAATTTATTTGGTTTATTATGTAGATCCTTGCTAGGATTGTCATAAAGTTTTGCTTTCGTAAAGTTATTGATGCCTTCTGTTTTAAATTGTAGCATGGCCCCGCTTTCATCTTCTCCCTCAATCAGCATCAAGCGTCCACAGCAGCAATGACAAGTCAAACTGGGCCTTCTAAATCTGCTTCCCCAATCAACAATGAATCATTGTCTGGCAGCGCTGTAGCTGGAGTAACGACAAACTCTTCAGCATTGCCAGGGATGGCTGCAGGTGTGAGCTTTAGTTACCCAAATTTGGGAGCCAATGAAGCTCCGTACTTGACAATTCTACCAAACAATGGTTATCCAATCCCCATCTCCACTCCTGTTGGAAACCCAACATTCAGAGGTGGAACCCCTACTCAAGCATTGTCTTTCTTTAACGGGTCTTTCTACTCATCTCAGATGTTACATGCATCCCAGCTTCAGCAGCAACAACCTCAACCTATAGTCCAACCAGGACACCAGAATGCAAGTACTTCAAGTGGCTCATCATCATCTCACAAGCAACCCCAAAGTCAGCAACCACGTGGGGCACATGTTAGCACCAATAACTTTTTGACCTCGACAATGAGGCAGTCACAGCAGCCGCCAAAGACTCGTATACCTTCCCATCACACTCGGAAGCTTGATTCTGAGATAAGTGGGGAGAGCACTCCAATAATTGCTGATACCCGAGCCTCTCACTCGAAAAAGAGTGTTAATGGCCCTAATTTCTTTATTCCTCTTCAGCCAAACTTTGGTTTAATGGCTTCTACAAATGTTGGTGGCGGTGGAAATCATGGTGAAAAGCAGCAGCAGCAGCAACATCAATTGTCACAGGAAAAGAATTTAAAGGGTGGAGTAGAGCTTATCCCCTCTCAAGCATTTGCAATGTCATTCGCCTCTTTCAATGGAAGCAAGACAGCATCGAACCTTAATTTCTCAGCTATGGCACAAAATCCTACCATCTTACAAAGTTTCCCAGACATGACATGGCAGGGGTACCAGGTTGTATCAGCAGGTCAGGCCATGCAAAAGAAGAACTACCAGCTGTCTGAAGGGAAGACTGGAGGCAGTTCAACCAATCCTGACGATGGAAAAAAAGCTACAATGGGAAGGCCATCTACAAGTATTGGGCAGACACTTATTTTCGATAATTCAGCTACAACTCTTGACTTTGTGCCGTCTCCTTTCACGGGACACTGGCCTTCTCGCTCCATCACCACACCTTCAAGCATTCAAATGGCTGCTAACTCAAGCACAACTTCTCAGCAACAACAGCTAGTTCAGCTTCAGAAGCGACATATTTTGCAGCAGCCTATTGGCGCAGCCGAAAGCAAAGCACCAACATCCAGCAGCCTGCCTTCGCCCTCCATTGATGCCAAGTTTTCAAATAATACTCCCATTTTTTCTCAAACTCAAGCTCAGGGAAGTACTCCACAAAATCCCCAGTGGAAGAACTCGTCCAGAACCCCTTCCACGCAACCCCCACTTGCATCTCTCTCAGCATCCAACACAGTTCATAAGAATGCTTCCCAGCAGCAAGGAAGAGCACCACAAGGCCGTAGCCTAATATCATTTGGGCAAAGTTCCAAGTCTGATTTGCCACCACAAGGGCAACAAATATCCTCTAGTAACCATTCTCCATCTAGTGGTGGCAACTCGATAACAATTTCAAAGAATGCCAACGCTAATTCATCGGTTCCTGTTATACAGCCACAGCAGTGTGACAACTCCTCAAGTGGGAATGCCCAGAAGTCCTCCCCGGTTTGTGGTAGGAATGTGCCATCAATCTTAAGCACATGCCCCAGCCACCTTTCTGAGCTGAAGTACTAGAGTCGTTTTCAACAGAAGTCCATCGATTTGATGTGTTCGTCAAGGACCAGTTGCTCCAACTGCCATCCGGGTCTCAAATCTGGATGGTGCAAATGATGGTTGTGGCCAATTTAAAGGCGTTGTGCAATTTGCTCTGCTTCTATCATTGCTGCCCATTTTACAGTGTAATCTTGTATCATTTCTTTCTTGCTCAAATCCAAAGCCATGAGAGCTGGATAGCAGGACTAGAAAACAGTTGATTGTCTCCCTGAGGATTTTGGGGTCTTGCATTATACAAGTAGAGGGAGGCTAATTCTTGGTGGGGAACCGGCAATTGAAGACATCTGCCGGCATTTCATGGAGTAATGAACTATTGGTGGCAAGGAATTCATTGCAAGGGAGATTTTTTTACGAAGGTATAACTGTTCTTATCATACGTGGATGTCTGAGGCCACTTTGCCTTCATGAGTTCGGCAAGGATGTAAGAAGACAGGGTTGTGGAAAGGGGAGATAGGGTTCATATTAGGCGTACAGTTTCTGAAGTTAATTTAGTCGGGACCTGCCATATTTGATCATCATTCATCGGCAGACCTATCATATAGTTGCACGTAAGGTGGTTCGCAGTGACATTTTTAAGGTTATTGGTAGTTGATAGGGTCCAATTTAATTTGATTTATGTAATGTGATGCTGATGTGGTGTAAATATGATAAGTGGTTAACATAGAATAGAAGGCAATGTCCCTGAGAGTTCTGTTCTTTGATTACCTTAATGGCTGAATAATTTGAATGCATTTATGCTAAGGTTTGGTGATTGACCAGGCAGAAGAGAACGGGTGTGGGGACCATAAAGATTTGAACTCAGAAAAGGTCCTAAAATGACAGTATGATTAAAGTTTTGGAAAAATTACTCGTGATAGAAAAATATTTAGAAAATAATTCAGTTTTAATATGATTGTTAATATTGAATTTGTAACATCTGTTGTTATATTAGGTTTTGTAATTACTCATAAATCAAATATTCATGTTTTTTACAAATTAATTAACATGTATAAAAATTAACACAAAAATGTATAAAGATCTAATGGTTGGATACAAGAACTAAGATTCAATCAAGAAATAAAAATAGAGATAAGATGAGGTGGAACAAGGGAAGAAATAGAAGGGAAAGAAATGATCGGAAAATAAGATGAGGTGGAATGAAAGAGAAACAAGGAAAGAAATAGGAGGTAAAGAAAGAATGAGTCACTAGTAAGACCTTAGTGCCCTGTTTTTTATACTTCTAATATCATTAAAAATATCTCCATAAAATAATTCTAACCACAATAAAAAACTAATAGCTTTGTTTGAGGTTAATTTTGGGTTAAGGTATTTTAAGTCTTGGTTAATCTTAAATAAAATCATTAACCAATTACAATTTTATTTGATAGTTTTTCATGGTGTGGTTAGAATTGTCTCGTCAAAATCTTTTTAACAGTACCGAATATGAAAAAACAGAACTCCAATGCATTCTAGAGAATCCATTTTTTCCCCTTCTTTTTCTTTCTCATTTCTTTTCATGTCACATCAAGTTATCTCCTTCCATATTTTTTTACTTTTAGATCTTGAATCTTATATATTGACAAAGAGATCTTTATAGAATCTTATGTTATTTCTTGTACATGTTAATTAATTTTACTTTTGATTTCTGCATAAACAACCATAATTTTGTTAAAATTAATATTCAAAATCACATTTGCTTTTAACCTATATTATTTTCAAAATACTTTAATAACTCGGGTTATTTACTCAAAATTTTTATCGTGAGAAGATAAAATACCCTTGTATTCTCGTCTCTTTGTGCACCACATTATTAGTCATTACCGTATTGGCAAGGTCTTCTTTCTTCGTTAAAGTTGATGGAGATTGTCTTGATGACAATTATTCTTATGCACAAGGTTTATTTTTTCCCTCGCATTTCCTGGGATAGGATGTGAAAGACGTGTGCCGAATAGATGATTGCCTGTCCGTGGAACTCTAGCACAGGAAAGCACCAGTGACGGAGCAATTCCAAAAAGCAAAGAAAAGGACATGATGATGGGGGCACTGTTCATTAACAAAGACAATCTGTCTCGGTAATTGCATTATTATGGCTCGCAGGTTAATGAGCATGAAGTTAATACAGTGATGCTGCGAGGTCATTATTTCTGCTCATGGAGGTAAAATATTTCTAAATTGACAACACGCCAAGGAGATTCTTAATTTCCTCTTACTGCGATCAAACTAAAATTCTTCAGTGTTTTACTATGTAAATTATGTATAATATAATTTACAGTAAAATAATTGATGAGTTTTTAATGGTAAAAAAAATAAACACACTTAGAAATAAAATCACGTCTAAAGGGTGTTTTTCAATTTTCATATTTCTTGTATGGTGTAATTACTGTATAACATCCAGCATCAACTTTTTTTTACATAAGATCAAGATGCATTTTAGGTTTTTTAACGTTGGTTTTCTTGGAATTATCTCGTGAGGTCAAGGATATTATGATCTTTCTATAATTAAAAAAAGGTTAGCGCGTGCTCAACAAGTAGGAGACGCCTGTGCCCTTTGGGTGGCTTGTGCGGCACTTCCTAATAGCCTTTGGTAGCCTTCCACGGTGGCGTTCGAAGCATCATGACACTCTCTACACGGTGGGCCGATACATGTTGGCCTTCATGATACCTAGGAGCTCCTGCGATAATTTTTTTCTTCCTCCTTTCTCTCTCCCCTCCACCTCAAAAGGTGTGATGGCCTTGTAAGGTTGCAAAGTAGTCCTCAATCATTTAATTGTATTGAATTTGATTTATTTGTTTTTCAATTTCATTCACATTTGATTTTTTTTTATCAAATTCGATCATCATCTTTTTGATTCCTAATTATTTTTCTTTTAATCTTTTTTTGATTGGATTTTATTTTTCAATTTAATTCCTAATCATTTGATTTTAATTTTTTTTTCAATTTAATCATCATTCTTATGATTACAATTGCTTTTATTTTGAGTTATCTTTTTGATTAATTGTTTTTTATTTCAATTCCATCCCTTATTGTTTAATTTCACTGAATTTTCATATCGTATTTGATGCTTATTTTTTTATCATACTTTTAATAACTGGCCCAGTAGTCGACCCCCATCATGTCTCGGGTCACATGTTGGGTCAAATAACCTGGGTTACTGGAATCAATCGGATTTTTTTATTGTGTAGGAAGTAAAAATGACATTATTTTGATTAAAAAAACTAAAATAAATAGGTGTTAACATGATTTTTTAATTGCTAATCGCTTGATTTTTTATTCAGCTAAAAAGTAAAAATAGTATTATTTTGATAAAAAAAATTCAATTATGATCCTTGTTTTCTTATTGGTCTTTATTTGTTTTGGATTCTTTTTTAGATTTTTTTCCAGTTTCATCTATTTTCATTTGATTTTGTTTATTTGTTTTTCAATTTCATTCATTGACATTTGATTTTTTTTTATCAAATTCGATCATCATCATTTTGATTCCTATTTATTTTTCTTTTAATATTTTTTGATTGAATTTTATTTTTTGATTTAATCCCTAATCATTTGATTTTAATTCTTTTTTTTTTTTTTCAATTTGATCATCATTCTTATGATTACAATTGCATTTATTTTAAGTTATCTTTTTGATTAATTGTTTTTTATTTCAATTTCATCCCTTGTTGTTTAATTTCACTGAATTTTCATATCGTATTTGATGTTTAATACTTGGCCCAGTAGTCGACCCCCATCATGTCTCGGGTCACATTTTGGGTCAAATAACCTGGGTTACTGGAATCAATCAGATTTTTTTATTGTGTAGGAAGTAAAAATGACATTATTTTGATAAAAAATCTAAAATAAACGGGTGTTGACATGATTTTTTCATTGCTAATCGCTTGATTTTTTATTCAGCTAAAAAGTAAAAATAGTATTATTTTGATAAAAAAATTCAATTATGATCCTAGTTTTCTTATTGGTCTTTATTTGTTTTGGATTCTTTTTTAGATTGTATTTTTTTCCAGTTTCATCTATTTCCATTTGATTTTTTTTATTTTTATATTAAATATGCTACTCATTCTCTTTGCTGTTGCTTTTTTATTCTTTTCTTGTTTTGTTTTCTTTTAATTTTTTCCCTCAACATTTTTTTTTCCAGATTTAGTTCTCATTTTTTAATTGCTCTTTTTTTTTCATTTTCTTAATTTTTTTATCTTTCAATTTTTTCCTTCAACAATTTATTTCACTTGTTTTTTCATTCCATTTTGGTTCTCATTCTTTTAATTGCTTTTTTTTATACTTTTTATTTTTTTATTCTATTTTTTTATTAAGTACCTCATTATTTTATTTCATTAGTTTTTATACCAGATTTGGTTATCATTGTTTTAATTACCATTTGTTTTCTTTTTAGTTTTGTGATGATTAAGAATTTTGTTCAAGATTTGTTTTTGATCTTCTATATTGTCATCTTGGTCTTATGACCAGAGTTGCTGATTTTAAAGATTTTCCCGATTTAACTTTGTTTTTTTTTTAAAATTTTTTTAATATCATCATTTGACATTAGACTATTGAGCCATAAGCTTTCTATTTTTTTCTTTATCCTTTCTCCGGGGTTATCCTAGATAGCGAGTTAGTCAAGTTAACTCAAATTCACTTAAGTTATCACCGTTTAAATATCTTTTTTATGTTAGAAAAAAACTCAACTATAACCTTGTTTGGTATTGTGGTTTAATTATGTTTTTAAAAAAATTATTTTTTTAGATTCAAATTATTTATTGGTGTTTTTAGATCATTTTGATGTGTTGCTATCAAAAATAAATTTAAAAAAATAATAATATTTTGATGCATTTACAAGTAAAAAATACTTTAAAAACAACTTCTACCACATTTCTAAATACACCTTATATGTATTTATGGAATGACCCAAACTTGTTCTTTAGTGATCGATGATGAGTTGATTTTAAACCTAACTATTTTTAACATTCATTCTATAACAAACAAATTTAATTGATCTATTATATTAAACTCAATTTTATTAAGTTCATAATTGAGCTCATTAATTTCATTGTTAATTTAGTTAATTTAATCACGAGATTATTTTTGTGTAAAAAAAATTTAAATGTGAGTTGCATGTAGGAGTGAACAAAAAAACTAAAAAAACCGATTAAACCGAGAAAACAAAAAAAAATCCAAAAAAAACCGAATCGTGAAAAAAACTGATTAAATCGATTAGAATTTTTAAAAAACCAACCGGTTTGATTTTGGGTTTATAAACCTAAAATTGAAAAAACCGAACCGAAAAAACGAGTCAAACCAAACCGGAACTGGTCAGTTTGAACTAGTTTTTGTTCTAAAATAACCGAAACCGGTCGGTTTGAATCAATTTCGGTTTTTAAAAAAACCAGTTTGGTTACTTTTTTTAATAAAAAACGAACCGAACAAAAAATAATCACCCCTGGTTGCATGTTAAATTTTCTTGTTCAAAATTACATATTTTTATAAAATTCAAAATGATAGATGACGTTAATTGATAAATTCTGAAAAAAAATCCAACCGGAATAAAATTCAAAAGCATTTTGGAAAAAAAACTCTTAAAATATACTAAATTCGTTATTTAATCAATTAAGCATCAACTTATAGGTTTCTCAAAATGTACAGGTTATTATTTTTTTTTATCCTGAAAGTCTGTTTTAGAAAAAAAAAATAAAATTAGAGAAAATTATTCTGAAAGTATTCATCCTTTTTTACTCAAATACAGGGTGAACAACTTAAAAAAAAATTAAATTAACTATTATGTAGTCTGACAAACTTTTAAATTTATAAACAACTATACAGTCGAAATCGGACCAGTGGGATACAATATATGTATGAACTAATGACTTGGGTGTTTTTTTTCCCAACAGTCATGAATCTAAATTCACACCGACAATTCATGTGCATTTTTTTTTTATTTCTTAAATTGTTTCAATTAAGGGGTTTCTTGTTTCTTCGTGTTGATTTTTTTTTTAACTTGGATGTTTGATTAATTCCATAAATTTTAAAATTAATAATTATATAAACCTATAGTATTGATATTTGTTTCACCTAGAAGGAGTAAGAGAGAATGTTTCTCAATTTATTTGTCGTTTTGTTCTTTTTTAAACTAGCCAATTAATTTACTTCCATTAAAGTTGAACTAAATAACAAATGGCAAGTATCAAAGCGAACATCTGTACCGTCCTTGATTGATTTGGAATTGATAGCATAAAGTTAAAAATTAAATTTGTTATCTAGTTTTATAGTAACTATCTTCAAAATATTAAGTAAATGTTAATTATATAATAGAAAATTTAAATATCATTTTTTATATTTTATCTGAAAAAAATTGTATTATACTTGTTTTTAATGACAAAAATATCTATCATACTCTTGTAAAAATTTTGCATAAAATATTTATGGTAAAAGATTATTAATCCTCAAGTGATTTGAAACGACAATAAAATCCAATCTTTATTTTTGAAACGACATATCACCCGCCAAACATGTGAAGAGGAAAATATGCGTAAAGATAGAGAGAGATTATCAATTCTTGTTGTCACGGGGATGGTTGACGATCTACATCCCAAATGTACAAGTAATGAAAGAAAGATAGGGGGAATCATAAATTCAATCATATCTTTATTGAATGACACCACGTGCACGCGCGTGTATCAATCTGATAAAAAAAATTGAATATCTTCTAGCGGTGATGTGAGACATAATTGCTATTTGATAATATACTAGCGATTATCTTTTAAAATATATTTTAAAAATATATCAAAATAATATTTTTATTTTTTATATTAGTATATTAAAACAATTTAAAAAATTAATTTTAAATAAAAAAATAATTCTATGTGAAAAGTTGTTTAGACCATGTCTTTTCATACCCTCTAGACAAGCATTTAAAAATAGGGCCCTATAAGTATTTTAAAAATATATTAAAATAATATTTTTATTTTTTATATTAGTATATTAAAACAATCTAAAAATATTAAAAAATTAATTTTAAATAAAAAAATAACTCTATGTTAAAAGTTGTTTAGATCATGTCTTTTCATGCTCTCTGGACAAGCATTTAAAAATAGGGCCCTATAGTCTTAGATATAGGATCTTCCTTTATTTACACTAGTTGTTCAATAGTGGGAAAGATTTGTCATGGAGACTAAGACCTGTTAAAATTAATGGACCTACAGTCACCTAAAGTGTGTGTGTGTGTGTTGTGTTATGCAAGGTTGAAGGACATCGACCCCAAAGAAATTTTAGATACAAAAGTGTATTATGTTGTCCTTCCCTCTAGTTTATTGGATCAACCTATTAATTCTTATCTTTGTATGACCAATAACTTAGTTGTGTTGTAATTATAAATATTTTTATAATAAAGTTAAGTTTCCCTTTGTTTTAATTGGTGTTTAGCATTAAAATTATTCTTTAGACATCTTCTTAAAAGAAGTAATCAAGAACATATTGTTAGAGATTCATGGAATGAAAAGTACCATTACCAACCACTAATCTCAAAATTATGTATAATTAAGCACTTGTAATGAACAAAATGGAAATCTTCTTGTTTACATGATAATAGGTTGCCATGTTCGTACGAAAAAGAGACTTTAGTTGGACAACTATGACTTAGGATAATCTTCGACAACTTGTTATTGAAACCAAATTGACTATAATGTCAGTAGAAGCTTTACTAAAATGGCGGGGTTATACAAAGTAGTAGTTAGGATCCCATGTTTTGAGTTAAGAGTGTGGTTGTTGCTTGGATTGTTTTGCAATTGGTAAGGTTGCTAAAAATCCCTTCAAGATTATATGGTTTTTATTTAAAGTTATAATGGGTTGAAAGGGGTAAAATATTGGATTTGGATATATAAATCACTTGGAAAATAACTCTTTTTTGTAGGTTTAGGAAATCCTTAGATGATTAAGTTAGCATTGGTTGTGAAGAAAAAGAAAATTAGGAGGTTGTGTTGTATGTGTTTATAAAATAAAGATTAAAGAACAAAGCTTAAAAAGGAAAAAGATGAAGTTTTCTTGTTACCAAGAAGATTGCGAAGGAGAGATCGCTTACCTTAGGCTTCAGAGTAACATCGAGCTTCTATAAAAGCTACATTCATTCTAGATCTTATAGGATGTGTAATGTTGATGACAATAACATGATCTATCTTTAAGGAACATGTGGTCAAGTTACGTGTTCTTATTTAATGCATATATGTTTTGTTTCGTGCTTAGTAGCGAGTAGATTAGATTTGAAAAATGAGTGGTGCATCCAAGAGGAGCAAATGGCTATAAGGTGAGTCTGTGCCTATTCAAAGTTGGGTTTGCATAAGATCTCAGCGAGCTTTTCTATCTGGGAATGTTGTCTTATTAGGCTCTATGGACACCAATTCCCAATTTGATGATGAATATTTTAACTTGTTGAGCAATAATAGTTTTTAAAGAGTCAAATAAATGATCCCTGTTTTTGAAAAACACTAAATTATATGATATACTTGAACCTAGATGAATGGGAGCAATATTGAATCTTGAATGTTTAATTAAGCTTTGTGACTTATTATGACATTGATCTTGTATCTTCTATATATATATATATATATATATAAAAGGAAAAGGAGATATAAAATAATGTTTTTACTATAAAAACACACTGCCCTTATTTATTGTGGATTACAATAGAAAAATAATGATTTTGCCCCTAAGTCAAATAACATTTGGTTTGATTGACGGGGGCGATAGGGTCTTTTTGGTTTTTATAAACAATAAAGATACTAAAATACCCTTGGAGACAAAAGAATATATGTTTGGTGTCTAGGGGTATTATTTATTTTTTTTAATGCACATTTTGATTACTTAAATACCCTTAAAGTAAAAGAAAAAAAAAGCCTTCGATCAAGGGTTTCATTTTTTGTTTTTATTTATTTATTGTTTTCTCGAGGGCATTATGATCTTTTAACCAATATTAAATTTTTAAAAGTTGTAGGCGCGTGCTTTGCATGCACTAACATGTGGAAGGCGTCCGCGTACTTCGAACAATGCATACAGTGCTTCCATGTGGTCGAACCTAACCTTCTATCATTTTGTTGGATGCAACACCACGTCCTCTTCCTCCTAGTGGAACATGTGTCGGCGGTGGTTTGATGGTTTGTCACCCGTGAGTCTTTTTTTAATTTCATTGTTCAATATTAGTTTTTTTTTTAGATTGCCTTTGTGGTTTTCTTCAAGTTTTTTTTTTATCGAGTTATCTTGATCTTATAATCTAAACTATGAGTTTTGCGGGTTAATCCTGGTTGGTTTGCCCCATGTTATCTAGGCTACATGTCCATTGCACTTCCTCGGGTTAGCTTAGACTTTTTTTATTTATTTTTTATCCAATTTTTTAATTTCATATTTTTTTAAGATAGCACAGTATTTTTTTAAAAAAAATACATGTTTGCTATTGTTGCATATTATTTTATTATTTAATTAAAATAAAACCAACTTGATGGTATAATCTGAGTAGTTAATTTCTTTTAATTCTTTACAGCATATTTATAGCACCTAGACATTATTTTTCTTGAAAAAGAGTGAATCCACGGCCTGCCTATTTTTGACTACTGAGGCATTACTACATAAGCTAGGATACAGGTCCCAAAGATGCCTGGAAAACACAACAAATTAGGCTTCTCAAAGACGTACCGACTCATCTGCCGTCAACTCTATTATTGACTACTAGTTTAATATCCTCGAACACACACATTACTTGATTGCTAAGAGCCTTGAAATAATGAAAAAAAAAAAAAAAACTTAAAACCAAGCTAAAGGGTACTCAGACCCCCGCACAGTCTCCTTCATGTAGCATGTGGGATTAGGAAGTGTTTGTTTCGGATGTGATTTAGGTTTTTTTTTTAATTTATAAAATATATATTTTTAACTTTTAAAAATATGATTTATATTTTAAAAAAATTATATCTTTTAAAAAAACTATTACACCTCCAAGTTAAACTGCTAAAAAAATATTATTACTTTTCAAAATATTTTTCAATTATAAATATATTAAAATAATATTTTTTATTTTTTAAAAATTATTTTTAATATTAGGACATCAAAATGATTTAAAAACACTAATATGATATTAATTAAAAAAAATTTTAAATTTTTTTAAAAATATTTTTAAAATATAAAAATAAATAAATATTAATCGTCAATTAAAAAAATCAAGGCTGGAGAGGTTAAACCAAGAAATTACTTCGTTGTGGCAAGGTACCAAGCTAGCTTAACATATGTTGTTGCACTTAACCCTAGGAGATCGCGTGGGCTAGTTTAGAGCAAGTTGAACTATTGATGAGGGGACCCTTAATTCCCTATGAAGATCTTACAGGCAGTGTCGGCACGTACATCGCACGCGCTGGCAAATTGGGTGTTGCTGGCTTGGGCAGCATGTGTCCTTCACACGACCTCAAAAAACAGAGTACAGCAGGTTTTTGGCAAATTCTTTTTGGATGACGTTGATTCTAGTTATGAATTTTGTATTGATAGTTGTTTTGTTTTTTTAATTAGAATGAAATA
>Ga0325402_1002929_pt1 | contig 15205 bp, 8 predicted proteins | sample PopdelMetagenome_22_FD_207212 | JGI IMG/M metagenome (GOLD analysis project Ga0325402, IMG submission 207212) | Populus deltoides microbial communities from Bellville, Georgia, United States - Xylem-PdKOR-R3 | ecosystem: Host-associated > Plants > Phyllosphere > Stem > Wood/Secondary xylem... | reverse complement strand
AGTTTGGGGTTTTAACGTTCATAATTTATTATTTGGACAGAACAGGGCTTGAAATACCTAGATTACAGTAGTTTAGGGCTAAGCAACCGTGATTTTATAGCCATGTATTCATCCTGTCCAAATGTCTAGGAGGTCGCAGCTTGGGCCATGCCCAAATGTTTGGAATGTTGTCACGTGTAATGCATTTGCTAATTTTTATTTTTCTTCTAATTTTTATGTTTCCCGATTGGAATACTAAGCAGACGAGTGGAATCAAAAGGTATACCTAGAATGGTTAGGTCTCGCTAGAGAGGTAGCTGAGTTGACAAGGAAGACGGCACTGTTTGGTTTTTCTTTTGAAATTTGGTGTTATGTTTATTCATATGAATGGCTTATCAAAAAGAAAAGGTTGGCATTATTTCTTAGTTTGGTTAATTTAAATCACGTTCAAGCCGTACTTGAACTTCAACAGTACCATGGGACTTCAAAAATCTTTTTAAGTTTGATTAATTAGTTAGAAATTAATGTTCTTAATTAATGAGATTAGCTTTATACAATGTCTAAAGGATCATCTTGGACTAGTCCCGAATATTTGTAACAAAATTTTAAACTATACATACATACATACATATATATATATATATATATTATTAGTATAATGTAAGTAATTACATAATTAATTAGCCAGATTTTAAATTAATAATCAAGATTTGAAGCATTTTGTGAGGGGAGTTTGATCTCAACTTGCTAGGTTCTTGTTATAGGGTCGTGATTCTTAGACTTTGTGACAAAGATGACTTCATCGAAGCATAATTTCTACCAATTTTGACGCAAGAGCGTTAACTACTACGCACTCTCTGAAGAATAATTATTTATAGACAAATCTCCTAGCTAGTTGTATAGTTCTAGTCTCGCTGTAAATGGTTTACTGGAAATCTGATTAGAATGAGACCCAGTCTATGCGATGAAATTGGTTTAACAATTTCCTTATATATAATTAAAAAAAAAGATTTCCAAACAAAATAAGGAACTTTTTTTATTTTAATCCATAAATATATACTTTATACTCTTATATATATGTGTGTGTGTGTGTGTTGTACATCTGATCTGTCAAAGAGGTTAGGGCTGGAGTTAATGTTTGCTACAATGTGGAGTGGCAGGACGTTCCCTATGGATTAGGGTAGAAAAATAATATGACCAATACAAGACATGTCATTAGTTATTATGATGTGAAATGTTCCTAAGAGCTAAAATATCATCTTTGTGCGTCAAACGAGATGCTATGGTTTTGTTTTTTCTTCACTTATTGCCACAAGAGAGTTTGTCAAGAACAAGAGTTTAATATTGTTTTTAATTTCTCTTTTCAAGAATGTGTTAGTGTGTTTCATGAAGTGTTTCTTTTTATTAATATTAAAAGTGAAAAAAAACATCACAATTTGGTTTATAAAATAATATGTAATTCCATTGATATATTTCATAAAAATTATCAACAGATCCATCTTAATAATACTAATAAAAACACTTGAGTTAATGACATGGTTTTAAACTTTGACATGATAATAAATTCTAATTATCAAGCCGACATCGTCATACATGTTAAAAAACTTTGACTTAAGAAGATGTCTTAAGAATTAATATGAACTTGATTCTATACAGATTTTCAAGTAAATACTTGAAACCTCTTTCTAAATTGGAATAGAAGGCCACTTCCAGTAAAAGTCTGACCTAAGATAACCCACACTCTGAAAGTGATAAAACCTTCAAGAAATTGCTTGAAATATAGTTCTTATGTATACATGAAAGTTTCAGTTTTCATGATCAAAACAAAATCTTTTAAAGATTTCTTCTTGGAAAAAAGGATTTTGATGTTGAAACAAAACCAAAAATCCTTTAAAATGAAAAGGTAATTAAAGCATTGATAAAAACATTATGAAAGCAATGTCAAATCACTTGTTTAGTGGAGCAAGAAAGGGCCCCATAAGAAATGAAAGTTAGAGTCTTCTTTCTAAGAATGAAGTGGGTAAGAAATACAACATAGAAAACAAATCTTAGCTCAAGAAGACAAATTCAAGCAAACAAACGAGCTCACATCAGAAAGAAAAACTCATAGAAAACCAAAGAAAGGGGGACCTATGATTCCAAAATAAGTAAAAATGCATGCATTTTGACTTTGCATAATACTAACTTTGAAGGAAAAATATGTGGTAAAGATTAGAATTTCACATGGTTAGAGACCCCATCTAACAAAAGATAAGACAAAAAAAAAAAGATACCACTGAAAAGTTTAGACAATAAAACCAAGGACTCTGCCAGAAAATAGTTGCACGGGAGAATAGTTGTGAGAATACAGCTCTTCTAACAGTTACAAAACCAAGGTTTTAGTTTAAGGGAATCACTGACACTCATGATTTCATGTCGACAAAACTATAAACAAAGGTTGTTGAGATAACATAACTCTTTTCTAAACAAGAACAGTTGAAAGTAGGGTTCTAGTTGAAGAAAATTGTTGAGCTTTAGGATTTTAGGTCAACTGTGCTGAAAACAAAGTTGCCAAGATGAAATAATTCATCTTTCGATAGAAACAGTTGAATCATAGTTCTGATTGAAGGAAATCGATGCAAAAACAGAGTTTTAGGTCAATCAAATTAAAGTTTGAAGAATAGTCTGTTAGTCTTTATAAACTTACTACACAAAACACTTCACAAGTCTTAGCTCTAGAAGTATTGTAAAAAGAGGTCATCTTTTGTTGCTCATTTTAGAGGCCCATATAAATATGCAAAAAAATTAGAAAGGAGAAAAAAAATCAGAAAAAGAAAATATAAAAAAATTGAAAAAAAACGGAAAAAATATATAAGTGGAGAGAACATAAAGAACACTCAGAAAATTGCCAAATACTAGTTTAGGAGAATCAACATATACAAGGTTGGAAAAATTAACAGTCCAATATGGACTGGTGAAGGCCCATTGAATTTGGGAAGGAAAATTCAAAATTGGATGTTTATAAACTCAAATTGAATTTTTTAGGGTTTAATTGAAATTATTGAGGGCTTAACTGCAAGAAAAATTAATTGTTAAGTTCAATTTAGGTTTTAATTGGAGAAATTGAAGTTTGAGGGTTAAATTGTAATTTTAAAAAGCTAATTTGGTTAAATCAGAGGCTTAGTTGCATAAATATTGAATTATAATGTGCAATTAGGGACATGATTGAAGAAATTCAAAACCAATGACCAGTTTGTAAACAGTGCGTGACTTTAGGGACTGAAATTGGCAAAATCAATGGCCAAATTGTAGAAAATTGAAAGAAAAATGGTCAATAAAGGGTTAATATGCATAAATAAAAAAAAAAGGAGTAAAATGGAAAAAAAAGCTGAACTTTGGGGTTGGTAATTGAATTTAGCAAGGACAAAATTGCACAAAATTAAAAGTTAGAGGGTAATTAAAGATATAATCAAGAAGATTTGAGAGTGTCAGGACTAAATTAAATTTTGGTCAAATTCCAAATTAAAAACCCTAATTTCTTGGTAGCTAACCTAGATGACATGTTGTCTGGTTCATGTTCAAAACGTACCATTTGGAATAGAAGGTAGACGGCATGTTGTCTGCCCACTATTTATCTTTTTCTTTGGGCGGTTTTGGGCTGATCGAGTTGACATCTTCAAATGAATGAATGTGAACCTACAAACCTCTAGATTGAGCAAGGTTGGATCCAAACGAAAAGCGTGCACCTCTTCTACCAACTTCATGTGGTCTCTAATGACGTTTACATCAGAGTATGAATGAATGTGAACCTACAAACCTCTAGATTGAGCAAGGTTGGATCCAAACGAAAGGTGTGCACCTCCTCTACCAACTTCATGTGGTCTCTAATGACGTTTACATCAGAGTCGCTTCGGCGATGCCTCGAAAATGATTAACTCAGTCAGCCACGATTGTTATACCCATTGTGTAAAATCATTGATTTCTTTCGTGCGTTCACACTTCAAACTTTCTTAGAGAGTTATTATCAAGGGTTGATCACGTTTCTCTCAAGATCAAAAGGCTAGAAACATCTCATTACCTTCCAAGTTTAGCAAAACCACCAAAATCTTCAAAACCAAGTTTGTTGCAAAACTATTATTACATAATCAGTAAGGTACAAAGCTTTCAGCTAGGTGTGAAGATTTAAAAGCCTAGTACAAGGACTTCTTAAACTTCAAGTGTGATAAAGCTAAACATTGCAAAAAAAAAAAAAGCATAAAAGGGTAGTAACCATTAGTGAGGTTTGAAGGTATAAACTTTCTTTAACCTAGTAAGTGATGTCCATGAGACACATATGTATCTTGTTTTACATGTTTAAAGATGTTTATGGACTTGTTTTGGTGTTATAATTTTTTTAGTTTTGATTTTGATTAATGCATGAAAATGTTGTTTTTTCTTATTTTTTTTCTTATTTTGAGTTGTTTGTTAATGTTGTTGGATGATATTTTTTTTTTTTTTGTGAAATATGATAGATTTGAAATTTGCCAAATATGATTGTTGATATTTTTCTAGGTTGCCAATGTATGTTCTTGGCTTCTAAGTTTTGGCCAAGTTCTTTTGAGTGTCAAAATGTGAATTTTGAATCTTATATTATTGAATATGTTTGTTGTTAAGGTTTGACAATTTTGGTAATTGAAACCTCATACATGTTTTTTATATATATTTTTTTAAGAAAAAGCATGCTATTGTGATATTTATTTATTTACACGGTACAATAACACTTCTTTTTAAAATTAAATTAGGATCATGATATGGTAAATATACTTTTTTAATTTTTCGATTGAAGCCTCTTTTTTTTTTACATATATATTGATTGAGTCGCTCGTAATGAGTTGAATTTTTAACGATTTTTTTTAAAAAAAATATTATTTTGATGTATTTTTAAGTGAAATGTATTTTGAAAAGCAACCGCAACCATAATATTCTCAAACACTTTCTAACACTTTCATTATTTAAATTTTCTCACTTGAGGTGAAACTTAAACCAAGTAAACTAACAAAAAGAATAACCTGAACAAACCAAATTAATTATAGTAAATTAATTTCTACATGTTGATCTTTTATTTCTTATTTTTTTTAATTATATAATTATAACTCATAGCATTATAATTAATGGAAGGACCTTTACAAAACAAAGTAAATAATGGAGGGACTCAATTAATAAAAAAAAGTACGAGATTCTAACAAAAAAATAAAAATGAAAGAGTATATGGATCAAATATGAGTAAACCATATATATATATATATTAAGTAGCAATTAGCAACAATTAATGGTTCACCTGCAATCATTAAAATTCAAGTATTTCGATAGATTAAATTGATGAAGTCCCCTCGACTGGAAAAAGAGCAAGAGACAAAGATTATGGTTGACTTGGAATTAACGTGTAGCCACGAACGTCGTCAGCTAAGCAAAAGTCATGGTTGATATGGATTTTACAAATTAATATTTTTTACTTAAATAAAAAAATTATTAAAAAATTGAATTAATGTTTTGACTTAATAAAAAAATTAAACTTTTAATTTATCTATTTATGAATTATAACTTGTACTATATATATAGCTCAAAGTCAAAAGTCATTCTAAAAGAATTCAAAATCATGAATCATCAAAGTGTGATTCCATCCCACGAGGCATCTCATCTCACGGCTCACTATAGGCCTCCATTTTGGTAATACGAAGAGGCTTGTTGGGCCTTGAGCTGTCCAGCAGAGGTAACTGTCTGCCTCCACCTCTAATATGGAGCCACTCGAGATCTTATTTCCCTTATCAAAGCACTCTTCTTCCTCGGTCCATGCATCGGCCAAAGACTCGCCTGTGAAAACTATGTCAACACTGCTTGAACATTTCTGGATTTGATGTGAAGAGTCGTTACTCTCCCAGGTTATTGAATATCTACTGCTTGAACACATGGTCACAGTACAGATGAGAACAACACTATTCGATTATGATGCATAACAACCGCGCACTGATACTATCGGTGTAAGACCTAAATTTTAAGTTAAAATTCAAGCTCAAATCAGCTCAAACTCAACATAAATTAAATTAAATATATAAAAAAAAGTTATAAGAAAACTGTATTTTTTTCTCTCTCTTTTAATTGTTGTGGCTGTCGTCATCAAACCAAAGATTTTAATTTTTAATCTTTGGTTTTTTGTTCATAAAATATGAAAGTAGCAAGTAAATAGTTCTCTTTCATATTACTTTCGATTATAGTTTGTTTATAGAATGATTAAATAAGAGATTAGAGCTTATAAGTATTTAAAGTTTATGTTATTAAGATTGATCTATGATTATGAAGGGTTTAATGTGAGGTGATTGATTAATATGTTGTTAGAAATAAGAATTTGTGAGTTGATTTATTTAAATTGATTTTTATGGGTTAAGAAATTCATTTCAACCTTGTTGGGAAATGTGGACAAAATGGTCTTAAGGCTAAAGATGAATTTTATTTTGGTTCATTGATTTATAAAAATTACAGTTTAGTCTCTAAACTTTGAAAAAACTATAATTTGACCTCCAAATATATTTTGAGATTCTGGACGGTGTTATTAGAAGGTTAAGGATGATGAATCTCGTTTTGATAATTGATTTGAAATATTTTCAGTTTGGTCCCTTAATTTTAAGAATTTACATTTTAGTTCATGAACAAATAAACGCCCATAGCCTCCTCTGATCTCCTCTGCTGTTATGCTTTATTCTTCACACAAAAAAGAAATGAACCATTTTTATGCATTATTTCTCATTGTTGATGTGTAGTAAGAAGAATATTTCTTATAAAGTAAATTATCTTTTATTAATGTTAATAAAATGAAAAACGTTTACACATAAAAGTAATAAAAATAATTACACCTTTTATTCATGTACTTTCTTGTTTTTTTTTTTTTACCTGGGATGGATTTTTTTCATAGTTAATCACCAATTATTTAACTGTTTGTAAATGCGGTGCAAACCGTGTTTCTAAATTATTTTTTTAATTAAAATTTAATATGATTTGTATATTTTAGATTGTTTTGATGTGTTGATATAAAAAATAATTTTAAAAAAATAAAAAAATACCATTAATATATATTTCAATTTAAAAAATAACTGGTAACACATTGAATTATTCAGACCTGTGGAGAAGAAAGAATTATTCAGACCTGTGCAGAAGTTTATGCTGAAAATAATTATTTATATGGGCCTAAAAGATAAGCCTGCTCGAATCTGGATTTATCCAGTTAGCAAGCAAGCTACGAAGCCCGATATGTGCCCCCACAACTTCTCTATGTTTCCTCCTTTCTTTTTATTATTACTATTTTACGCAAAGAAATTTATTATTATTATTATTATTATTATTATTATTGCTGCTGTTGTCATCGTTATATTGTTTAGAGAAAATATTGTTATTATGTTTTTAATGAATAATCACTCATGAATTATTATCAGTGTCATCACCGTTTATTACTATTATTATTATTCTTAAGCAACCAAGACACGAATGAACAAGATGTGTGTGTCTCCTGACATGGACTAGAAGGTGCTTGATAAAATACCGGAAAGAAGAGTTAGTTTCGTTAGGTGAGCAAAGGAAGGATTGGATATTATTGTTATAATCTCGATGATCTTATCCTACGTGGCAAAGGTAGTTTCCTCAAACAACCACAACACTTTAAAACAAGAAGATAGTAATCCTATTCAAAATCCATTTTTCATGACTAAAAAATTCAGCAAACCAAAGGCAGGCACGGATTCAATCAATGGCCAAGCAAAAGGAAGCAGTGTGTGTGACTGGCGCCAACGGGTTCATTGGCTCATGGCTGGTTCGTACCTTATTAGACCAAGGCTACACCAAAATCCACGCCTCTATATACCCAGGCTCTGACCCATCTCATCTCCTCGAAATCCCCGGTGCCACCGATGCTAGCGTGAGTCTGGAGGTTTTCGAAGCCGACGTGCTTGACCACGACGCCATTTGTAAGGCAGTGGAAGGCTGCCAAGGGGTTTTCCACGTTGCATCTCCCTGTACTCTAGAGGACCCAAAGGACCCACAAGAGGAACTTGTGATGCCTGCGGTGCAAGGCACTCTTAATGTTCTTGAGGCTGCTAAGAAGTTCAAGGTTAGGCGCGTGGTTGTGACGTCCTCTATATCGGCTTTGGTTCCTAATCCGTCGTGGCCGAGGGAGAAGGTCTTTGATGAGTCGTCTTGGACTGATCTTGATTCCTGCAAGTCTCGCCAGGTAATTTAGATTTAGCGTTTTAGATTATGTACGTGCGGTAGTAAATTTGATACTGATTTTTATTTCTGCATAAAAACAATCTTGTCTCGGGGCATTGCATTATGGCAGAAATGGTATCCGGTGTCAAAGACACTGGCAGAGAAAGCAGCATGGGAGTTTGCAGGGAGGAATGGAATGGATGTGGTGGCAATCCATCCTGCGACGTGCCTTGGCCCTCTCTTGCAGCCTGCATTGAACGCTAGCTGTGCTGTGTTACAGCAACTGTTGCAAGGATCAAGAGACACTCAGGAATACCACTGGCTGGGAGCTGTGCATGTAAGAGATGTGGCAAGGGCACAGGTTTTGTTATTTGAGACCCCTACTGCTTCTGGTAGATATCTTTGCACCAATGGAATCTACCAGTTTGGTGATTTTGCTGCGACGGTTTCCAGACTCTTCCCCGAGTTTCCTCTTCACAGGTTTGTACTTGTAGGCTGCCTTGCTTTCTCGACTTTCCTTTCTTGCGATTCCCACTTGCTAAATGCCCTTTTGATTACGGGTTTACGAAATTTTTTAGAAATCATGGACCAAAACATAATTTTACTAGAATTAGATGATCAAATTGTAAATGTCAGAATTACATAACCATACCGAAATTTCACCAATAATCCATCATCAATTCTGTCCAGAATCTCAATTTACGATCCAAGATCAAATTGTAATTTTTTTTAAAGTTCAGGGACTAAACTGTAAATCTCTAAAATGGAGAGACTAAATTGAAAATCACACAAATCAATTATGAGATCCATCATCCTTAAACTCGTAAGAATACTGCCCAGAATTTTTTAAGGGGTCAAATTAAAATTTTCTAGAGTTTAGAGACTAAACTATAATTTTTATAAATTAAGGACCAAAATAAAATTTCATCATCTTCAACCTCATAACCATTCTGTCCAGATTTTCTAGCAAGATTTAAACAAATTTCATAACTCATAACAAATCAATTACCAAATCTTTATTTCTAACAACACATCCAAAATCAATCATTTAACTCCAATTTTTATTCATTCAAATCTTTTTAAATTCTAATATCTTCTTTAATCTTTTCATGAAAAAATTATAATCGAAAGTAACATGAGAGGGAACCATAGATTTGCTACTTCCACCTTTCTTAAACAAAAAAATTCAAGATTAAAACTTGAAATCTTTAGTTTTATAAGGGGAGGGTCGAAAAACAATTACCTTGCAATTTTTTCTTATATATCTAGGCTAACTTAGATGAGGTTTAGGCCGACTTAGAGTTGTATTTTGGCAAAAAATTTGGGTCTCACATAGATGGATATAATTAAGACTATATAACAGAAAAGGTAGATGATTGCTCATGTTCTTTGCCATTCTTCACATACATTTGTTTTTGTCTAAATTCCGTTCCCAATTTCCTGTTTGATGGCTGAACTAATCCAGATTTTGGTAGCTGTTTAGAGGAAAGATTAGCGTTATCCATCAAAAGGTCTGTAGGCAGGATAAGATTCATTTTCCTACTGGATTTGAATTGGGATTGACAATCTTATCTTTAATGTCACTATAAATTTCTCTTGGACAACATGATGAAGGTTTCGTAATTCTTGATAGATTTGTACTTCAGTATATTCGTTTTCTTAAATGTTGGTGGAGGGATTGTGGAGGTGGTGGCGATAGTTGTAATGATGACTAGTGGAGAAGACTTTGAAGGAACATTTAGCACCTCTCCGAGTGGGACTTTAATTAGTCTTCTGGCAATATCTTGGATAAACTTTGCCACCATCCGTCTGTATTTCCAAGGATAGTGGGCAGCCATTGGCAGAATGGAAAACTTGACTTCTGTTTCTAATGATGGCAAAATAAAAGGATAGGGGACAATTCAAAAGAGATAAGAATTTGAAAAGTAATGCAATAGTACATTAGTTGGTCCTTGTAGCGGGATGACCTTATGGAGAGCAGTGGCTGGTCCACACTGCATGTGGAGCGCTGGTGGACATGAGATTTACTTTAGCTACTCAATTATCAAACTCCCTCAAAAGCTTATCTTGTCATATTGCCCCCATCTATTTTATTGCCAAGTTATTCTGTTTTTTTGCACAGATTTGGAAGCTTCTCCCATTGCCATTCTGATATTATCAGCGATGTACCTTTTTTTTTTTTTTTTTGCGTTGTGGTCCATTTGGAAGAATTCTCCCCCTTCTTCATTGCATAACAATGTATTACTTTTGTCAATTGCCAGTTAATCTGCCACCTTGCTTTAACCCGGTCCCATCACATGATGCTCCACTATATAGGTTCTTGATGGTTATTGTAGAATACAGACTCCTCCTAACACGTATGTCAACTGATGGTGTTGTTGCGTGTATTTTGCACTGTATTGGGTGCTCTCTAAATGACCTTGTTGAAGCTTTAAGATTCATATTCTTGTTTGAATCCCCCTTGAAGCTTTTTATGTATGCTACATATTTTCACAAATTGGGTGGCTGTTGGAGCTAAATGTGTATGCTGGTGAAAATAAATGAATACCTAATTGAACATAGAACTGTGTTTGTTTTTCTCAGGGCCTGCTGCTTTTGAACGATGAAGTTTAAGGGCATATCTGACTATCTGAGTGTCAAGATGGCATAAATGAAATCAATGATTGCATTCATCCCGCATCTTATCTGTCTAGGCTCCAGATGGGTTTTCTTATCATGACTGGTAATTTAAAATATGATCCGGTCAAAACCCGATCTGACTGGCAATTTTAGTAGAAGGATGCCTTTGATTAGTTTGAAGAAAAGTGCTTCTCAATAAACAGCCTCGTCTTATATTTTCTATGAATGTGTCAAGTCCTTGTTTCCCTAGGCAAGTGAGAGCAGGTCAGGTGGCCATAGATGCAGTTAGGAAACAGGACAACCTGGCTGTCTTGTTTCAAACTGAACCAAGTGGGAATTATATATCCAGTAAACTGAATATTGACGTTGTCATTTGAATTCTAAACCATTTTAACATCACTTCTAGTCATTTTTACATGTTGTCTTTCCTTTTCTGTAATTAAGGTTTTTGTTTGGTTTCTTAAGTGCATGTTCTTAACTCAAATCCCTTACAGGTTTAGTGGGGAAACTCAACCAGGTCTGAGAGCTTGCAAAGATGCATCCAAGAAATTAATTGACCTGGGGCTGGTCTTCACTCCAGTTGAAGATGCTGTACGAGAAACAGTGGACAGTCTGAAAGCTAAAGGCTTCCTCAGGAATGAAATGTCTCAATCTTAGTTTGCTTTTAGAGCTAAAATTGATGTTTACTGTTTCATGATTTGTCACTGATAAGACAGGAAGATCTTCATTAATAATTTAATAACCTCCTTTTGGTCATCCCTTTTCTCTTTATTTTACAACAGCTGAATGCGATCCTTGATCTGATTATCATCCCTTATGATGACAAGAAACCCAAGTCCATTCTTTAATCTCAGTAATCTCTGTCAGTTAATGAGTAGAAACCATGTTTTCATTTCGTTTTCTCTGGACCACAAGAAACCAAGATTCGCCTTTCACCATGCAAGCAATCCCCATGAGGCATGTGATGATCAGTAGAATAGGTCCTAAAACTCTGTTCCGATAGCAGAACAGGGGATTAAATTATCTCTTCGAACAAACAGACAGTTACATGTCAAGTGCTTCATGTAATGCAAATGGTTCATAGGGTTCATATATAACGTACAATAACCACTACTTCGCAAAGGGCACAACATTTTTTATATGGATATCACTGAAAACTTGATAAAAAAAAAAACCACAATTTATAATTTATTTTTTAAACTGCAATTGCAAAAAATTATCACAATATCAAAAGCAGACTAAGCACTAGTTTGAGGCCAGGTTGTTGGAAGTTTAAGCTTTGTCATGGCACATGATGTACAACTTATTGGGTTTGTTTGGTAGGGTCGATGTCACCTAAAACCAGGCCAGGCCATGCTTTTTGGTTTTGGATCATGATATAGTGAGTTTAAGACCTTTTAATTAATCTTGGCTTTAATTTTCATCCTTTTCTTTCAGCTGATTTTAAAAGGCACCAACAGTCCATGTGCATGACACTCCCCACCCTGCTTCTTGCTGCTTTTTTGCAAGGGAAGAATCTATCTTTTACCTCTCTCTCTCTCGCGAGGAAGAAGAGAGAGAGAGACGTGCAGTTCTAATCATGGAGTTTCTTCTGGCAATCCATGTGCATCAATGACCTCGGCCCACTTCGCTTTATTTTACACTTCTGTTCAGTCTCTCTTTCTAGCCAATCTTAAGTTAAACCTCTTCTTTTCCTCTGTGCATATATACGCCCACACATACACATATACTCCTACTTGAAGTGAAAAAACAAGACTTGAAGAGCAATTCTTGAACCGATGAACAGTACCGGTCCAACACCTTGCAGCCGATCTTGGTAACTACTGGTGCTGAATTTGTAATCAACTTAGACATGAGCGCGGCTGTATTCATTTTAGTTTCCTGATTAGATTCTAAATTTTCATTTTGGGTTTTGCATGTATGTAGGTCCATTAGCGAGGACTCACTGAGAAGGTACGTACACTTTGCTAGCGAAAGCTGCATACAAGAGTTGCTGTCTGCCTCCGATTCGAATAGGTTTGGCAATGTTGGTAATGATGGATGGAAGATTCTAACTGATCTAGACAATGGGGTAGAGATATCAAAACGTAGGTCTGGATCATTCCACACCTTTCGCAGCCGTTGGCTGCTCAGATCAGTCTCCCCTCAACAATTCATCACTGTTGCCAATGCCATTGATGCTGCTAAGGTAATCCATTTACTCTAACGTCCCTCTTCAAGATCATATACAGGTTAAGTTTTTCAGCTTACATGTTATGATTTTGTGGAGCTGAATATATGATTGGAAATTGCTAGCAATGGTAATATAGAATAAACGGTGAATACTGCTCAAACGATACCATCATAATTATCAAGATGATTTGACTCCATTCCAAATCATTGAAAAGATAACTTTTGTCCCTGTTTTTTTCTCTGCCTGACAAAATATGGGTTCTTCAGTTACTTTTTTGCAAGAACGACAGCTATTTCGGATCGCACCCGGATCTGATTAGGCATAAAAATGTAGCTGTTGGAAATGTTAAGTTACTGTGTGTAGATTGATAATCTTCGATGAAATTGACATTAATATTGATTGAACTTGTTGGAGCTGTAGCAATGGGAGCAGGACCTGGTGGAAGCTAGATACATAAAGGACCTTGAAGATAATCTCAGCATAATCCGTCTGAGGTTCGGAGAGAACTCTAAACCCTTGTTTAGAAACAGAGAGTTTATAGTATATGAGCGACGGGAAACAATGGAAGATGGAACCCTGGTAACCGTTTGTCTCTCAACTGTTACAATTTACAAGTTTTCATGCTGTCTTCACAGATTTGAATCACATTTCTTCTGAAAATATATGTAAAGGTGGTGGCAGTAGCTTCATTGCCAAAAGAGATAGCAGCAGGATTGCATCCAAAGCAAAATAATGCTATCAGAGGACTTTTGCTGCAGTCAGGGTGGGTGGTGGAGAAGCTTGAGGATGATTCCTGTATGGTCACCTATGTCGTTCAGGTATTTATACATGTCATTTCGCGATTATGCAGGATTATACACGAAACATTTGAGATTATGCAGGAATATACACGAAAAACCTTCTTCTTCTTCTTCTGGCTATTATTATTGTATATTTGATCAATATAGATAAATTTTGTTTTGTTTTTCTGGGAAGTTTCAAAAGCTGATATTGAAATGTATCTTTGATTGCTCTATTGCTATTTATGCAGTTAGATCCTGCTGGATGGCTGCCCAAGTGCTTTGTGAACAGGCTCAACACGAAGCTGGTTATGATCATTGAAAACCTCAAGAAATTAGCACAAGGTTGTCCAGCTGATGGCGACAAATGATACCGAAATTGTTTTCTTTTTCCTTACAAAAAAGTGGCAAAATCAATGGAAGAAAGGAAATATCGTATAAAGCAATAATGATATGCTGTTTTCCACACTCTTATACATTAATTATTCAGCTCTATAGAATGCTTGCAAACATGTAGTTGAAGCTCTGAAGGAAATCCCAGTCATTAAGAAGGTACTTCTTGTGTTTCTTTAGTTAATTTTTTCTTAATAAACTAAATTAATATAGAAGGTGTATCTTTAAAAACAATAATAATAGTAATAATAAAAGATTTAATCTCGATTAACACATAAAATTGTCCGAACCAGCACACTAGTGACGACCATCATAGACCACTCCATTTCTCAATTATACTCTTCTATATCTATCTATCTATATATATCTTTTTTTTTTGTAATTATTTTCATTAAAATTGAAATCCAAGTAAGCTTGGTTATATATTAAAAATATCACATCTAACATATAAGAAAATTAAATTTTCTTATCTAAAATCAAAGGGTATAATCCATTAATTGCACAGGATGCTAATTAATTTTAACGAAAGTATTGATAGAAGAATATATTAGAGAATGAAAATAAACTAAAGATTGTTTATTTATTCATTTGTTTACTATGTTAATGATTAATGGATGGTGTAATATATATTTTCTTGGGAAAAGAAGGATAGACATGTAGTTGCACTTCTAAACTTTTATTATTTTTAATATTGTCATAACAAAATCATAAAAATTATATAAAAAAATATTAATTTAATATTTTTTAATAAAAAAACAATTTAAAAAACAGACGAACCCCCTTACCAAACAAAAAAAACAAAAAAAAAAATTAGTGAGCCAAACAAAAAGAGAATTGGTGGGAGCGATGGTAGATTGTATCATCTGATTAAATGTCGTTTAATTATCATCCATCAAAGTATTAATTTTGATGGTTGGAAATTAATATGGTGATTAATTTGGGGAGAGAGATTAAAATCTTCCACACAAGCTTGCTAATAAAATGTTTCTTGAATTGGGTAGAAGGGCAGCTTAATTAAGTGATGGGTAGTTTGGTATTTTCATGTTGTTTG
>Ga0325402_1002928_pt1 | contig 15205 bp, 21 predicted proteins | sample PopdelMetagenome_22_FD_207212 | JGI IMG/M metagenome (GOLD analysis project Ga0325402, IMG submission 207212) | Populus deltoides microbial communities from Bellville, Georgia, United States - Xylem-PdKOR-R3 | ecosystem: Host-associated > Plants > Phyllosphere > Stem > Wood/Secondary xylem... | reverse complement strand
AATAAGAAATTCAATGATCTTCTAAAGAAGAAAGAAGACACGAGAACTTTAAAATTGTGTATCAAACAATTTTGTTTAAAAAAATTAATTTTTTTATGAAAATTAATTTTATATATTTTTAAATTATTAAAAAAAATTTAAAATAAAAAATATTATTTTATTACATTTTTTTTTTATGATGCCAGCTGAAAAATAAAAAAGCAACCTATTTCAACCTATCTTCACCAAATCTTTGGTTGTAACGCCCCTGGCCTACTACATTTACGTTAACCAACCCAAACAAGCCACGTGTAGAAACTACGTGCAAACGTCAAACGAAGATGCTCCTCAATCAACGAAGTGGTGAACTCTGAAACCACTCCTACACTATATAACATGCCTCCTCCTCCTCCTCGTTCAATCTAAAAAGAAAATCAAGAAGCAGACGGATTCCATTTCAAGTAACGCAATGGGTTTGCAGGTACAGCAATCCTATTTAATTCATTCTTCATGTAAATTAACCTCTTGTTTTGATTGGTTATTGAAAATCAACCTCTATTGATTAGATCTGACATGGGATTTGATTGTTTGATTGCTTTTATCAGTTTGAATTATGCATTAGAATTAGTTCATGTCTGGTCCTCTTGGATTTGTATATGAAGGGGCAGTGTTAATTTTCATGGTTATTAGTGTTTCCCAGTGTAAGTGCATGAAAAACTCTTGGTTGCTCTGTTTTAATACGAATCTAGATTCTTTGGTTTTCAGATCTGTTTCTTCTTCTTGATTGGTTATTATTTAGTATTGTTGAAGATCTATGTTTGGATATATCAAATTTGCAATGTTGTGGTTTTGCATGCTGCTGTAATGACTTCTGTGGTCATGATACTCTGGTTCAAAGCTAGATCAGGGCATCTATTTGTCAACTTTTTCTTTATTTAGTCAAATCTGAGATCAGGGCTATCTATGGGAAGTTGATGGCTAGTAATATTTTGCAGTCTATCTTACTTATGCTTAGAGTCACTGTCTAGTCATGGATCGACATCTATTTAGGCAATCAATTCTCTCTTTATATGATGCATTTCCTTCTCTAGTTTTCCAAGACACGAGATTTATGCAATTTATTTGGAAATAGACGTGAAATACAAAACACTTTGCCTCAGCTATTCGGCTTAAGTTATTTGGCACGCTTGACGTTTAAGTTGTCACAAATTGGGCTGGCCTCTGCAGGAGGAATTTGAGGAGCACGCTGAGAAAGCCAAGACACTGCCAGAAAATACAACAAATGAGAACAAACTTATTCTCTATGGGCTCTTCAAGCAAGCCACTGTTGGACCAGTGAACACCAGTGAGTTCTTTGCTCCAATGATCAGATGGCTTTCCCCTGATTAATTTCTTGATCAAAAGTATAGCTTTATTGAAGTCAACATTTTTCTCTTCCGACTGTCTTTTTATTGACTCGTACTGTTTATGGCAATCTGCAGGCCGCCCTGGAATTTTCAACATGAGGGACAGGGCAAAGTGGGATGCATGGAAGGCTGTTGAAGGTATTGGTTTGAAATTCATGGTTGTAGGATATTGGTTTATTTTCTTTGATACAACTGTTTCCTTTTTTTTTTTTTCTCAGGGAAATCCAAGGAGGAAGCAATGAGTGACTATATCACCAAGGTTAAGCAGTTGCTGGAAGAAGCTGCTGCTTCTGCCTAGTGTAGTGAACATTTATTTATGTTCATGTTTCCTTGTGTTTGAAATAGTTGAAACACAAGTTAATAATTTGTTGTATTGAAACCTTTTCTCTGAATTCTGCCCGTCGAGTTAGTTTTGTTAGCGTGTGCTTCCATTAAAACTGGTTTGGAACCATGTTGGGATGATTTTTAGTTAATGTCTTATCATTTTCTGATCCTTTCTGGACTCCCATGAGAAACCAATGACAGACTGATTGCACTGATATGATGATTCACAATTTTTAATGGAACCGGTTTTTAATTCCAGTAATTACTCCAGAAGGGAGAGAAAAATGAGAGAATAAAAAAAAGTGATCTTCGAACTTGGGTGGAAATATTTCTTCACTCCTACCTTCAGGAAACAAGTTCAAGCAAATTACAGTTTGCAGGTTGGAGCTGCTGTAATTAAGCTGAGCAAAACTGTTGATTTTCAAGTGATGAATGTAATTTGGTCTCGACATAAATAACATCGCACGAAACCGATTTTCCATGTATTTTTTGTAATTGCGTGCCGCCCTGAGTGATTTGGTTTCGATTTCCACATGCACATGGACATGAATCAAAAGGTGTGATTACTTCCCACCCAAACCTATCTTCTCCAGAATTAAATAGCATTAAATTTTCTCTATCTGTATGAAACAGTCTCTATCACTTTAAGCTATGGACAGAAAACACAGAAAACCTATTTGTAAAGGCTTGACTTAATACCAGAATACCAAGACCAGCATTTTGTTTTGACTAGGTGATGGCTTCATTTTGATAGGGATGCTGCCACAAACATAGTGGAACGATCATATTTCCATGGTGCCCCTGGCTGCTATTTTCAAGCATTGGATCAGGATATTTACCAGAAGGGCTTGTGTGTTTCAGTTAGATCAGTACTTGAGACTACCAGTCAGAAAATTGTAATGAACAGAAGGATACTAGAAATATAATATTCACGTTGACAAGAGGCATCGTCTCTGGTCAGAATTCCATTAAGATCTCCAATAATTCTGGCCAACCATATTTCCAAGTTTCTCTGGATTTCTTTTAAGTTGTTTCTCATGGAGTCGAAGGAACGTCTCGTGGTGAGCTTGGCCTGGCTCCCCACCTCGTCCCCATAGTAGATCTTACCAGTCTCATTTTGTAATGCCATCAGCTTCCGTCCGCTGTCAGATGCACGTTACTGGAGTCGAAATGCTTCAAGCAAAAACTCTGTTTGCCTCCGTGTTGCAAACTCTAGCCTGAGTGGTGGTTCATAGGGATCTCTAATTGTTTTTTAAAAATTTAATTGTTGTTTGATTTTCCATGCCAAACTATCACAAACTAAAAGTATATTTATTTTTGTGTTTGAAAAATAATTTTTAAAATTTATTTTATTTTAAATTTATTTTTTAATATTTTCCTATTATTTTGATATAATGACTTTAAATATAATTTTTTTAAATAAAAAAAATATTATTTTAATATATTTTTATATGAAAAACACTTTAAAAAAATCACTACCATACTTTTAAAAACCCACAAAATTTAATTGATATTTATATTAAAAAAATATTTTTTAGTAATTTTAATATAATAATATAAAAAAATAATATGTAAAAAAAAAATATAGTTTAACCAAATAATCAGCATCACAAAATCTCGGAAACTATTGTTGTGGCTTGGAAAAAGGAAGTACTCAATTATTACTTGACAAGTAAAAGACATAAATAACCTCTTAGAGGCACTTTCAAAACCAACCAAATCGATCCTTAAACTGGGGCCTTTTATCGTCTTTCCAAATAAAGGCCACCTTGCTGGGCTTCTTACCAACAAATGGGCCAGAACACGTATCTGGGTTCCATAATTATTTAATTTTCAAAAAACCAACAAACGAGATAGGAGAAAAAACTCTTTCTCCACTCCTGCCTCCTTGCCTTCCCGTTCCCAGATTGAAAATTCAAAAAACTGAAAAAGGTAAAGCAGCACCACTTCCACCGCACTCAAATCTGAAAGAAAACACGCAGTTTGTCTTTCCTTCAGGTTTTTTTCTTTCTCACTTCACTTCTCTTTCTGTTTGGCAGCTTAGAAAGTTTAACCAAGACTAAAATTGTTCAAATTTCAAATTTATCTCTTCATTTCAATTAATTTATTTTTCCTTGTAGCTTAATAAAAAAAATTTCCAAGTTTTTTGCTATCCTTCCTCAGGTTACAACAAACAAACACATGTAAATTTATTTTGACAGAAATGTCCCTCCTCAGTAGATTCTTTTACCGGAGACCCCCTGATGGCTTACTCGAATTTGTTGATAGAGTTTACGGTAATTAATTTTCGATTTATTTAATTTTCACAATATGTGGCGTTCTGTGTGTTAATTCTGTGTGTTTTTGTTGATTATGTGTGTTTTGCAGTGTTTGATTCTTGTTTTTCCACTGATGTATTACCGGATGGAATGTACCAAATTTACCTGCACGAAATAATAACTGAATTATATGAGGAATTTCCGGACTCTTCGTTTCTGGCCTTTAATTTTCGGGAAGGCGAGAAACGGAGTCAGCTTGCAGAAATTTTGTGTCAGTATGATGTTACTGTAATGGATTATCCGCGGCAGTATGAGGGTTGTCCATTGCTGCCATTGTCTTTGATTCAGCATTTTCTTCGTGTTTGTGAGAGTTGGCTTTCGAAAGGGAATCATCAGAATGTTATCCTTTTTCACTGTGAGAGAGGGAGTTGGCCATTGTTGGCATTTCTTTTGGCCAGTTTCTTGATTTTTAGGAAGTTGCATAGTGGTGAGAAGAGGACTCTTGAGATTGTTCATAAAGAGGCTCCTAAAGGGTTCTTGCAGCTCTTGTCGCCGCTCAATCCTTTTCCATCTCAACTTCGTTATCTTCAGTATGTGGCCAGGAGAAATATAGCACCTGAGTGGCCACCTCCTGAACGGGCGCTTTCTTTGGATTGTGTCATTTTTCGTGCCATTCCCAGTTTTGATGCTGGAAATGGGTGTAGGCCAATCATTCGTATTTTTGGTAGGAACTTGCACACAAAGGGTGGACTTTCTACGCAGATGCTCTTCTCTATGTCTAAGAAGAAGAAGTCTGCCCTTCGGCACTACTGCCAGGTGAGAGGCTTGCTGTTCTATGCCATTTCATATTACTTTATACTCAATTTCTCTTTCCCAAGGCAATGTGAAATTGACTGTTCTTTCTTTGTAGGCGGACTGTGATGTGATAAAGATTGACATTCAATGTTTGGTGCAAGGAGATGTTGTCTTGGAGTGTCTGCATTTGGACTTGGATTCTGAAAGGGAAGTTATGATGTTTCGTGTAATGTTTAATACCGCTTTTATTCGATCCAATATATTGATGCTCAATTCTGACAATTTGGACATTCTTTGGGATTCAAAAGAGCGGTATCCAAAAGGCTTCCGTGCAGAGGTGAATTAATTATCAAATGAACCGTTTCTTTTCTTTCTCAATTTTGCATTCCATTTGATTAAATTACATGTCAAAGTTCAGGTTCTGTTTGGGGAGGTTGAGAGCATCTCCTCTCCGAAAGCCCCAACTACAATTTTAAATGGTGAGGAAAAAGGTGGATTGCCGATTGAAGCCTTTTCAAGAGTTCAAGAACTATTTAGTGGCGTTGAGTGGGTTGATAGCAGTGACGATGCTGCATTGTGGTTGCTTAAACAGCTATCAGTCATTAGTGATGCCAGAGAATTTTCAAGAATGCAAAGTCAAGTGAGTTCATATGCATCACCTGTTGATTCTGAAGATGAAAATAATGCATCTAGCACTGCTGATAGTTCGGATGAAGCATTTGATTATGTTTCCAAGTCTACAGCTGAAGGAATGAAACCATTGATGTCAAATAGTGTTGAGTCAGTTCCCTTATCTGCTGAAAGTAATGATCCACAGGATTTGGATCTATCTACAGACCCTCCACCTCAAGTTTCAGTCAAGGGTGTACCATCCTCTCTTAATCAACAATTATCAGTTGCAGGTGTAGGAACTCTGACTTCTCCATGCCCCCCTCAACCCCCTCCACCACCCCCTTTTGCTCGCACACCACCACCACCTCCACCACCACCACCGCCCCATCCTCCATCTTCTATTTCTAACCAAAGTCCTCTGTCAGTGGCTGCTCCACTAGACCCATACCCTCCTCCCCCCCCTCTGCCACCATCACCTCCTCCACGTCCCTCTACTACTACTAGCAATAGTAAATCTCCACCACCACCACCACCTCCACCTCCACCTCCACCACCACCTCCTCTTCCTAATGTCTCTAGTGGACATTTATCAACAGCTTCGGTTCCCACTAGTAAAAGAGATATTCCACCACCTCCTTGTCCACCTCCCCCTCCCAACTTCTTCAATAAAGATGCTTCTTTACCACCTGCCTCTCATAATACATGTCTGCTACCACCACCTCCTCCTCCTCCTCCTCCTCTTCCTAACTTCAGTAAAGATTCTGGTACACCACCTCCTCCCACCTGCAGAGGCCCACCACCACCACCACCACCACCTCCTCCTCCTCCTCCTCCTCCTAACTTCAGTAAAGATTCTGTTACACCACCTCCTCCCACCTGCAGAGGCCCACCACCACCACCTCCTCCACCTCCCCTCTTGAGTTCTTCTAAAGGCCCACCACCTCCTATTTCTTCTAAAAATAGACAATCCTCTGTGCCACAGCGGCTTCCAGTGCCTCCACCACCACCACCACCACCACCACCATTCTCAATGAGTACAACTAATAATGTTAAAACATCACCACAACAGCCGCCGCCGCCACCACCACCACCCCCTCCTCCTACGACACTATCTTCAAGTTCAAAATCTATTGCTAGTTGTATTGGTGGGGCACCACCTCCTCCACCTCCGCCTCTGCCTCCTTTTGGTCGCAACCCTGCTAATACCCCAAGGCCACCTCCTCCTCCTCCTCCTCCTCCTGGTCGCAACCCTACTAATGCCCCAAGCCCACCTCCTCCTCCACCTGGACCTACACGTCCCACTTCCACAGCACCGCCTCCGCCACCCAAGCCTCCTGCAGCTCCCCCTCCACCACCTGGTCGTGCCTCAGTACCAGGTCCACCTCCACCTCCTGGAGCAAAGGGCTCTAACGTGCCACCACCTCCACCTCCATCTGCAGGAAGAGGAAAAGCTTCTTTAGGGGCAAATAGCCATGTAAGAGGTCGAAGTGCTGGTGGGTCTGGTAATGCCCCCAAGAGAGCTTCTCTAAAGCCCCTGCATTGGGTGAAAGTTACTCGAGCAATGCAAGGGAGTTTGTGGGCTGACTCGCAAAAACAGGAAAACCAATCAAGGTTTGTGCATATGGTTAAAGATCAACATTACATTGCCTGCTTGATAGCTCATTTAGATGCACATATATCCTTTATGCTGAATAACTTTGACAAATGTACACAAATTTTACTTGGAACTCACAGAATGAATTCAGAAACTCTCCAGTAATTCAACCACTCATTTTATGTTTCCCCCTTTCCATATGTTATAGCATGTATCTTGCTTGCATTAGTGATCTCACCCGATGAATGTTGATAGCAGGGCTCCTGAGATTGATATATCAGAACTTGAAAGTTTGTTCTCAGCAGCCTCTGTTTCAGATGGGAAAGGCAGTATTAAAGCTGGAGGTCGACGTGGTTCTCACATTAACAAACCTGAGAAAGTGCAATTGGTAAGGTGTTTTATTTGTTTAAGTGGGTGCGCACTTATTGCATTGTATTAGTCCAGATTCTCTGTACTTTTCAGTAATATATTTTCAAGAAGAGAGAATCAATGAGATAACTTTCTACTTTAAACAATAATTCTTCTTTTTGAATTAAAAGCGTTAATTTTTCTTTTCAAAATAAGGGATAAGCTTTTAATTTGAAAATATCCGAAGTTTAACCTGGAGAACTAACAGTAAATAAATTTCATGTCAAAGCTGAAGGCTGTATAATAGGAGATTAAGGCTGATCTAAGGAACCTAGTTTATAATGCCTCGTAGGCAGGATTTGGAATCTGAACTCTACTTTTATGGATGAAGTTCGAAAATTGGCTTGAAAAAATGTCCATTATAAGGGAGCAGAATTGATACTTTCATAGAGTTTAGAAGTAACAATTCAAAGTTCCCCATATTGCTGCGTATTATGGGCAAGCCATAATTCTTGTTGAGTACTAGATTTTCCCTCAGATTGAACTCTAGGTTTTGGTGCTTGAATTAAATCATAAAATGAATCTAGCATAAATTGGTTGATTGGTGCGCAACGAACTCCCAATTTTTTCAGTATGATGAACACCAAAATCAATATTGTCAAGTATGTGAAAGTAAGAAGCAACAACACTAGAAACAAGTAAGTGATAAAGAAAATAACAATAAAGTATGGAGCTCTGGAGCCACTTGAAGAATCTCAAGAACTTCAATGCTTGAAATTGAGTGATCTCACAATACAACTTCCAATAACTGACTTTCTTAATCATCTCTGCTCCTTTTGCACCATAGTTTGCAAACTAGAGTATTGTAATTACAAGTTTGAAATTTGATATTGAGCTGGTTTACACATTGTCACATAAAAGAAGTGGCTTTGAATCCTTCAAATTAGTGAGCTGATGCTTCAAAGCCAGTGATATAGTCACAACCACCTAGAAATCTTCTTCTTTTTGTGTATGCGCATGTGTGTTAGAGTCATTTTTTTTCTTCTGCAGCTATTTTTACTGTCATCATTGTCAAAATAACAAAGCAGTGAGATCTTTTCATGTAAATCATGGACATTTTACTTATTGGCACTTATGACAATTGAAATTTGACGTTTGATTTACCTGTACCATGCCCGTAGTGGGATTGATCATATCAAAATTGAAAATGAGCTAGTCTACTGTTGTGCAACAATTAGATATAATGATGTTTCAAATACTCATTTTCTCACTGATTTTTAAATTCAGCATCTGCTGATCACAACTGGTAAAAGGGAAGTGCTTTTAACTCTTCCCACTTTGATCAAGAAATATCTTCTCTTTGAATTCAGAAGTACAAAGAGTTATCTTTATCATGACTCGAGTTTTTGGTTGAATTTCTTTCTGTAGGTAGACTTGCGAAGAGCCTATAATTGTGAAATAATGCTCACAAAAATTAAAATTCCTTTGCCAGACATGATTGTAAGTCCATCTTTCTTGTCAGCTACTTTACAACTTGTATCATTCAGTTGGCTTGGACTGAATTTAGCTTTCCTAATTTTTATCTTCCTCTGTATGTTCAGAAAGCAGTTCTAGCTTTGGATTCCTCAGCTTTAGACATTGACCAGGTTGAGAACCTCATCAAATTTTGTCCTACCAAGGAAGAAATGGAAATGCTGAGGGTAATCTATTCTTTTATCACCTAACAATATATCACATATGTTCATACATGCTACTTTGTCACATTTGATTCTTGTATCTAACTCGTGACTCTGAAAAAAGGAAGAGAATATCGACAAAAAATTCAAATAATTAAAGATTTGCTGATTATGTTGTTTTCTGATATAACCAAAATATATTTTTAAAGAGCATGGAGTTAAATATAGAGCAACTAAATTAGAAAAAGAAAATACTATAAAGAAAAGAATGAGAAAAATGAACGGTACAATCATTCATTTGATGTGCAAATTATAATGATTTGTTAGTCTTCACAAAATTATGACTCCAGTTTGCAAATATTTGCAAGTCATAATAATTCAGTACAAAAGTGTTGTGGTAGTACACCAAATATCTGCAAGTCTCAATAATATTGTCTCTTTTACTATGTTATAGATTTTTTAGGCTCGAGTTTCTGGAGCACACTTGCAATGAATGTCTCATGTGAGATCTTGCTGCTTCGATGCTTAAGATGTTTCAGAAGGGAGCCTTTTGGCCTTTTTTATATTAGGCTTGGAGCTGAAGTTAGCACATCCTTTATTCTATCAGAGAGAAAAGTACATGCTAGTTTATTTTGTTTTTCTTTTGGTATGGTGAAACACAAATGTGAAGTACTATTAACTGCATGGATGGTGTGAGATATGTTATAGGGATGCATGATGGCTAATTGTAGGTAACGTTTATGAATCAAAACCCAAGTTTTCTTAACAACAAAATTAAGCCTTTAAATATTGTAATATAATCAACAAAACAAAGCCTTAGCAGATTAAACAATTTAAAAAATACACCAACCAAATTTATGGTGACAGTATGAGTCATGTAAATTTGGTATGCTTATTTGCAGCACAAAGGCAATGTGTTATTTATTTGCTTTTACTTACATGCTCTTGTTAATATTTGCAGAATTATACAGGTGACAAGGAAATGCTTGGAAAGTGTGAACAGGTAAATTCCAATGCTCTTACCTTGAATGCATGCACTGCTCGTATCTAGATGGCTAACAAGATTTTGTTGCTCAGTTTTTCCTGGAGTTGATGAAGGTTCCACGAGTTGAAGCTAAGTTGCGAGTATTTGCGTTCAGAATTACCTTTTCTAGTCAGGTATATTTCTGGATTACTCGTATTTGATTCAGAATGCTATTATTGTGGGATAACTTGGCATTCATCATATGTTTTCCTCAGGTGGATGACTTAAGACGAAATCTGAATAGTATAAATGATGCTACTAGAGAGGTATCTTTAAAAATAATTGGTTATGAAGTACAAAGATGAATGTTTGTTTGTTCTGAATATTTAATGCACAATATACTTTCAGGTAAAAGAATCCGCAAAATTGCGTCAGATAATGCAAACAATTCTCACTCTGGGAAATGCTTTGAATCAAGGCACTGCACGAGGTATCACTCTGCTTGTGAAAGTTACAGTTTCTTTTGTTTAAATTTGCTGGCCTTATACCTCTTCTTGTATTATACGTTCTCATTTCATACTACTCATCTTTATTGCAGGATCTGCTGTAGGATTCAAATTGGACAGTCTTCTTAAATTATCAGATACTCGTGCAAGAAACAATAAAATGACATTAATGCACTACTTGTGCAAGGTAGATAAGCTTAAACTAGAAACTTCAAATTATCATATTGTTAGCTGAGTAAGTGTTACAACATTTAATGCTTGATATTCTCATTTTTTTTGTCATTTTCTTGAAGAACTTGCTACTAACAAAAGAACAGAAAATATGATTGCCAGTGTTCTACTTGTTTGATGATTATATCTTCATATATAGGTTTAGATTATACACTTAGCCTATTGCTATTCTGATTGTTTAATGCTGTATTTTATAACTGATTGACCCTTTTGCTGTGTTTAATTTATTCTTACGAGTTTAGATGTGTCCCACTTTTGTAAATTTTCCACAAAAATTCTTCTAATGGTATGGGCATTCATGGGATGCCTTAATTGTTCTGTTGTCTTGATTCTAGCTACTAGCTGAGAAAATGCCGGAGTTGCTAGACTTTGATAAGGACCTTGTTCATTTAGAAGCTGCCTCTAAGGTATCCTTAATAGATTCTTAGCGCTAGCTTCTTCCTTGATTACTTGTAACTTGCTGATTGTCACTGAAGCCGATATGTTCTCTTATCACTTGTTTCCTCCTGCTTTGGTTTACCAGATTCAACTGAAAACTCTGGCTGAAGAAATGCAAGCTGTGAGTAAAGGCCTTGAAAAGGTTGAACAAGAACTCACCACTTCAGTAAATGATGGTGCCATCTCCACTGGCTTTCAAAAGGTGAGCATGAGTACAGATGCTTGGCTACATTTTTAAGCTCACAAAGATAACCTTGAGTATGATTTTCTTAGTATTGATATATTCATTTATGTCTCTTGAACTAACATTTTCCCCCTTTACAGGTCTTGAAGAATTTCCTTGACACTGCTGAATCTGAAGTTAGGTCACTTATCTCATTATATTCTGAAGTGGTAAGGCCTCAACAAACTCTAGATGTTTGCACTACGTAGTTATTACATGCAGTTACTGGTTTTATCCCTAAATTCCTCATTCTTTATCTTTCAGGGAAGAAATGCAGATTCCTTGTCTCAGTACTTTGGAGAGGATCCGGCTCGTTGTCCCTTTGAACAAGGTTAATAACCAATGCTTTTTGTTTATTTCTTCTTTTCAAAAGATGCAGTATAGTTCACTTTATGTTGTTTTTGGCATTTGTGCAATAATAGGTATACACGATTTGGCATGTTCTGATTTTTTTCCCTGGCATGGAAGTTCTGATTGATTGGGTCATTGTTGATTCTTCTGTAATGAATCATAAAAAAATAAACAAGCTAACAAAAACCAAAATTCTTATTTGTCATTTTGCGGATTTTGAAGCTGTCTTTGCAATCTCATAGAAATTAGTTTTATAATGTCAATGGTGTCAACTGATGTTCGTTTTGTCATGCTTGCATTTTGCAGTGACGCAGATCTTGGTTGTTTTTGTTAAATTGTTCAAAAAGTCACGAGAGGAGAATGAAAGACAGGCTGATGTTGAAAAGAAGAAATTGGAAAAGGAAGCCATGAAGGAAAAGGCAACCACTAATTTATCTGCTAGGAAAGATGGTGTTGATAGCGATAAGTCAACGCTTGGCTTTCAAATTCAGAAAGACCTCCTTAATCATGGTTCTAATCACACGACAACCTGAAGGAGATTCTTGGAGGAGGTTAGTCTTGCAAGCTAATGGGGGCAGCATCCGCGGTTCCTCAAAGTCCACGTTAAAAGCAGTAGAATAGTGCTTTACAGAGCCAAATGCAACTCAACAATGTGTTAAATTTTACTTGCTTAGAACCAGGAATTTCATGGCGAGTTGTCCTTCCCCGGCACAAACCCTTTTTTCTGGTCATGGACGGACTGAATCCCCAACATATGCCTTAGATATTATATAGCCCCCACAAACTGTACATAGCACATGAAATCCGCCATCACCTCCACGTAGTTCCCATCCCAAGTGATGATATTTATGATAATATATCACTGTAGAGAATCAAAACTTTGTGGCAGTGGCTGTAGTTCCCCGGAGAACTAGTTTTGCAGATAATGATATCTGATATCGGTTCTTCCGTGGAAAATTTCAGCGCAGTCAATAGCATTATTGAAAGTTTCAATGGTTGCCTTCGTGATGTTAGAAGATTCACTTGGTTGATTTTACAGCAGTATAAGAGCAAGGCCATTCGTATCAAAGAATACAAAAAAGCTAATTTATTTTTAAAGAATAACGTAGTACAATGGAATGAATCTGATGGCTTTGGGAGCATGTCAACGCTACACACACACTTCCATAAATTCAGGACCGCCTTAAAGAATTAATGATATCCGATTGGAGCAGGTGTATGCTTTAACTCGTGTCCTTGACATTGAATGTCCTGCAATTCAGAAAATTCAATCAAATCAGATAAATCCGACCACAAATGCCACCTACAGGGACAACAATTTTCACGGCTGCAAGTGTGAATTCTTACCGATGCGTAGTGGTTAAGGTCTCGGTGATGTGCTTCATCAGCTCTTATAACGAACACAACATCACGAAGCGTGGAGTTGGGAGGCAAGCGCCAGTAGTCAATGGCAATAGCAGGGGCAGGCACGTTCTCAAAATTACCATTGTCCAAGTCCTCGAGGAACTCTGAGTAGGAGTTCACCGCCTCCTCTTCCAAGTACCCTACTATACGGTGTGCAAGCTTCGGAGAGGCTAAATATGCCAGAAAATAAGCATTGAAGAAGGCACCTTGGACAGCAAATACAAGGGCTCGTTCGTACCACTGGGGCTTAGCTATTTCAACGAAGGTCATAAGATGCATCCGCTCGTTCTCAGCTTCTTCTAAAAGAGCTTTTATCCAGCCTCCACTTTGCTCGAATCGTCGTAGTGATTTGCAATGCAAGAGCATCCCTCCAACCATGCCTGGAACAGCAGCTACTGTCTCTAGCAGCATGGCATGGCACATATGCCGTCTCTATCACAATTGATGAAAAATTAGCTCGTAAGTTATTAGATTCTGATGTCTCAAGCACAGCGAATTCTGTTTATAAACTTGGGCAAAGCAAAAGATTGTGTAGGATAGCTACCTGGAAGAATAAGTAAGTGGGGTATTTGAGGACCTGGACGGTCCAGTAGGCAAATTTATCCATTGTTGTACCAGGCTTATGGTGCTTCTTCACATCAATTGAGATGTCAGGTTTGTAGGACTCCCATGGCTGCAAATCAGGAAACGAAAATGCTTCAATTATTCAAGTAGATATGCAAACTTAGTTCAGTAACTTCGCGGATTTGACAATTGCAGCAGTGGATTAATATAAATGCACATACCCTGAAGCAGTTCCACTTCCAAGCTGTGCCATCCTCCTTGGTGATCTTGGGGGGAGTCACACCCCAATAGCTCACGATGACCTTACCATCTTCTGTAGTAAATGAATTGGCAGCTGCCTTTGGTTTCTCCTCTTCACTTGGCATAACAGGTGGTGCTGAAGCACTCCAACCTCGGACCCCATAAGAAGCAAATCTGGTCGAGCTCATGCCTGCAGTTGCAGGCCTAGAAAAAGTGGTTGTGTTTGACAAGAAACGCGGGCCAAGTTGCCCCAGAAGCAACCTGGAAACCTTCGTTGCTGTGCTCTGACTCATAATCAAAGACGAAGAGAGATGTGAAAAACAATATTGTAATCTTGCTTTGTTAGCGTTATTGCTGTGTATGATGGAGGTTGGTTCTTACAAGAAGTATTTATATAGCTGTGTAGGTCTATGATTACAATATCATGTTTGAATCTCATGAGAAATCGGAAATCAGGAGGAAAGGCAAGAAAGATGGCTACAAAACAACAAAGTAGCCTGGTTTGACACGCTCCATTTTCTTGGAGTTCTATTTGGATGGGATAAGTACTCTCGAATGTGCTTTGAAACCACGAGGTTAAAATTTTTTTTTTTTGAAGCGGACAATTGGCAAACATGACAAGTTAAAATGTCAATGATTGAAAGTAAATGCAATAAGCAAATGAATAAATAAATAAATAAATAAAATGGTAATGATAATCCAATGTAAATGCCTGCTTTGATTATTTTTACTTCATGAAGTTTCTGGATATTTGATATTTCTGTGTTGAAATTGTCCCTTCCCATCTACAAAAGACTTCAAATTTATTAAATTTGTTTGGGAGGCACGTCTTTACAGCATCTCAAAGATATTATTTTAAATAGTTAATTCAATAAAATAATATTTTAAATAATATAAATATAGCTTTTTTTTACAGTGTATATTTTAATGAAAAAAAAAAAACCATTTGAAAAGCTAATTGTATTGAAATTAAATAAATAAATATTTTATTTTTTCTTAATAATTTTGATATTATTTTTTTTCACCCAACTATATTTAATTGGTTTATTGTTTTGTTGGTCAGTTAGTTTTGATTTTTTTAAAAGATGTGAAAATATTATTTTTATGAGAAAAAAATATTTTATTAATTTTTAACAAGAAAAGTTAAAATATTAATCTTTAATTTTTTAAGCTCTTCACTTAACATCTTCGTTGAAGTTGCCCTTACACCTGAAACTTTATAGTCAAAGGTCAATCCTGGGGGGCAGTATGGACCACATTCGGATTGGGCCACGACAAGCAGGATGGCCTGG
>Ga0325402_1002924_pt1 | contig 15231 bp, 15 predicted proteins | sample PopdelMetagenome_22_FD_207212 | JGI IMG/M metagenome (GOLD analysis project Ga0325402, IMG submission 207212) | Populus deltoides microbial communities from Bellville, Georgia, United States - Xylem-PdKOR-R3 | ecosystem: Host-associated > Plants > Phyllosphere > Stem > Wood/Secondary xylem... | reverse complement strand
CTTAGAAACCCTAGCATTGTTAGCTTCTTGTTGCTCACTCTCGATTGATGAAACCCTAGGTTCTTCTTCCTCTCCATTCGAATCTTTTGTGTGTAATTCAGCATATATCATTTGCAAGAGGTGAAATCGAAAGAGTAAACACTGGAAAGATGGAGTCTTGATTGAAGGCTAAAATAGTTATCCGTTCAATTGAGAGAGATTAGGGGTCTGTTTGGTTCGTGTAAAACTTTGGGTTTTTTTTTTGGTAGGAAGGGAGATAAGGGCGTGTTTGGATGGAGAGAAAATAAGGAGGGATTTTTATATGGTGGAACGGAAGAGCGGGGTTGTGGAAGGTTTTCGATGGTGCCACGTTATAATGAGATCGTGGAAGGGGAAACGTGGAGCCTTTTCTTAAAGTGGATTCTGACCGTTTGATGGAAATCATGATGTTATTCAATATTTGAAGAAATTTTGCCATGTCCCCATCAACGTTTTTTCTTCATTAAAAGTGAATTTTGAGGAAGATATAAAAAAAATAAGAGAAATGTGTGGATTGGGAAATCAAGTTGATTGCTTGTTTGGGAGTGATGAAACTTGTCACAACTTGTCAATCAATCTAGTGACCTTTTTATTTGAATTTTTGGCATGATTGGATTGCATTTTACTTTAAATTAGATTTAAAAAAATTATTTCATTTAAAACGCTAAAAAAAAATGAGTTAATTTAAATTTACAAGTTGATATAACTAGATTTTATTTTTAAATAAATCCAGAATGTGTGTTGCCGAATGTTTTATGATAATAAATAAATAAATAAATAAATATAAAAAAAATGAGAAATATGTGAGATCAAGTTGATTATTATTTTTCGGAGCTAATCATTCTCCATGTTTTTATTTTTATTACATCTAGCGTGTTGATTTTAGAGGTAGTAAGCATATTTTTGAAATCCAATCCGATCTAACTAGTTGATCTGAAATTTGATTGATTTAAATCAGGATGAGTTGAAAAAAATAAAAAAAGTCTTGATCTGGTGTAACCCGACCGGCTGACGGGTTGAGCCGATTCACCTGACAAAATCCAATAAAAAATTCGGTTACAACCCGTTGACTTTTGTTTTTTTTTACTTTTTTTTACTGAAACAACGCCGTTTTAAATTTTTTTTTAAAATAGAGATTAACCCGGCCAACCCAGTGATTTGAATCCCAGGTTTTGAACCGGACCGGGTTTAAAAACTCAGATAACAAGAAAGAAGAATTTTAGTGATGGTAGAATATGAAAGGCGTATAGTTTTGGCATGCATAAATTAGCCCAAGAATTCCAAACAATCAAAAACCACACAAAAAAATAAAATAAAATAAACTCTCGCGTTACATGTGAAATCTTAAAGGATAATTTTCATTAACAAGCTTCACATGAAAGATTAAAGCAAGAGCATAAGAAATGCATCTTCCGAGCATATTCTGTTAGCCCGACGAATTTGATTGGCCTTGAGAAACTCCCGTGCAAATTGCATTTGTCCTCCACGCAGTTTTACTAGCATCAGCCATAATAAAAAAGATTTGGGTGAAATTTGAGGGAGAGGAAGGGCCTATTCTTCACAGCAAAATCCATGTTCAAAATTGTAGCAGCTCACGAAAGCAACAATTTCTGTAGATAATAATAGCTCAAGTATTGAAGCTTAAAATTACTATAACAAAAGAATGTTGGCCAATTTTGTTGGCAAATAATGAATTCTATACGTTCAAGCAGTAACAGTTTTTTTTTACTTCCAATACAAACCCTGTAAAAATCTGAAGACATGAAAATATATAATGACCGTATGAAACTGCAAACTACAGGGTGTATTCCTTCAAAAACCCAGAAGGGGTTTCACGGTGAACAACAATAACTCGATATCTTTCTTCCTGTTGCGAAAAGAAAATATATGATAGGTAGTGGATCAATGAGAAACAAATCTAAGCAATCGCTACTTAACGAGGATTCGACAAAAATTTAGGCATCGTCTCCTTTCTGGCCGCCAGGCGTTCCAGCAAGCCAGCCCCACACACCACCTGATCCCTGCCTATGATTTGCATCTAAGGCCTGTTCAGAGGCAGCCTTCTGTCGTTGCAGGAGTTCAAGTTCTTTTTGCAGAGTCTCCATTGTTTGAAGCTTTTGTCGTAGTTCCGCAACATCAACCTGTTAGCTCAAGGAGTGATTAACTCGCATCCTACTATTTGATATGGAGAAAGAACTGGTGCTTTTTGGGAGATTTTGCTCATTACTATACCTGTACATAGGAGGCGGGTGGAGATTTTCATTTTTTTTCTCTTTCTTTCTTTTTGCGGGGTGGGGAGAGGTGAGAGTAAAAGAAGCTAGAGGCTTTCAATTAACATAAATCACCTTACTTCTTGTAGCAACGAGTTAGAATATTTTATCTGGAAATTCTTCAATCTATTTTTTTCTACTTTAGTTGTGACAAACCAAACAGTTCTTTTCCCTGATATGTAGACATAAGATCATATTATCCGTATCTTCATTTCTAGGTTGGGTGATTGAACTAGTGACAATTTATGGCTTTAACCAAAAAATAAAAATAAACTTCAAAGTAGCCAGCATGCTAATATGAGAAATCAACAGAAAAAGATTGTTCTTCATGGAAGTTCCAAGCATCATCAAATAATTGCACCCGCTCAACAACCATGAATGGGTAAAAAGAATATTAAGAGAAAGTAACTAGGAAATACCTCTAGTTTGAAACATCTTGACTGCTCAGCAGCAAGTTGACCACGTACAGATTGGAGCTCCTACGATGCCAATAAAACAAAATTAAGGGGAACTTGATGGAAAGAAAGGGCATCTTATGAGCTAAAAGAAATTTGACAAGTGGAAAACTATCATAGGGTATATTTTGAGATAGCATGCACCTCTTGTACAAGGTACATCAGAAGACGTGCTCAAAAGACAACTAAACCTGTATGTCAAGTGATTACCTTGTAAAGGTCAGTGTTACGAGTCTCGGCATCAGCTAACTCTTGCTTTAAATGGAGAGTCTGCAACTTCTCCTTGCTAAGTGAAGAATCCAGTTCTTCTCTCTCAGCCTTTAAAGTGGCTATAAGACTAGTTCCCTCACCTCTAGATTTCTGCATGGAATTCAAAATCTCAAGGGTGAATCCAAGACGACAATACAGCGAAAGAATGTGAATTTCTACATATTCTGTCCAGAAGGAACCCGTTTTGAAATTTTCCATACCCAGGACTCTCGGTCAATGTTATCCATAACAATTTCCCTGATTTTGCCTTCTTGCCCCACTTCCAACTCAGAGTCCACATCTCTGGTGGGGTTTGTGACATCATGGACAGCAGAAACACTGTCTGGCACAGGGGTCTCTGTTATTTTCAATTGCAAGGTTGATTTGTGGCTTGGTTTTAGAACATTGACCTGACAACAGAACAAAATCAGAAAGGGGAGAAGGAGCAAAGGAGGGTGAACCTACATGAAAGTAAGTTAAAATTGGTACTAACTTCATTGCTGTAACGCCCATTATATCCTCCAAAAGATACAAGAACATCTTCACCATTATAAGAGCTCAAGACTAAACTCAAACCCTGCAATAAAAGACAGTCAGACTGATTCTACTATGGATTCCTGCAGAAAAAAATCAGACAGTCAAAGAAAACCAAGACTATCTTCAACAGCATGTCACCCTCTCTGTAGTTATGATGGAATTGATAAGACCAATTCTAGGCTAACTATGAATACTTGAGAAAGAAAACAACATCAAATAATAAAAATTTACAATAATAATAGTAGCATGATAATTTCAAACTCGATTACAATGGCAGAAATAAACTCAACAGTTTAGATGCATTTAAACCACATTCCTTCCCAGTTGCCTTAATTACATCATAGCACCGCGATATCTACAGCACTCAGGTACATATTCTTTGATTGGTCATAACAACTGAACTGTTGATAATTTATAAATGCTGCTCCTTATTAAAACTCTATTAAGATTAAAAAAATCCAGAGCAAAAATGTTAAAATTTCAAGATGCCTGGTCAAACTTTTGCACTCCACATAGATTTTGATAGTTGCAATAAAATTTACACAGCTCAAGGAATAGTACAACTTTCCAATAAAATTACGTGCAGCTTAATAAAGTTCACAATTATGTTTAAGTATAATACCTCACTGGCAAGAGGAACACGCCCTTGAACAGAAGTTACGACAGACCAGACAAGTGTAGACATGTTCAGGACTGCAGTTTCAGAGACCCCTGCACGAAGTTGACAGAAAAGAATATATGAAAAGTTTATGAAGCCGGAGAAGAATTTAAATCAAATTAAGAATCCTGCCTAATTTCTTCCAATTAAAACTATTTGACTAATTGAATGGAAAAACTCATTCTTACCGGAACCAATACATAGGTTGGTCACTTATTAGGGTCATTTTTCACTAAAATAAACAAGGAATTTCCAGGCAAAAAAATTTCCCTTTTTTCTTTCTGTTTGCAAGTTTACTTTGTTAGGTTTAATGGAAAATATAAATGGATTTTGTAGGTAATGCTAAATGCATAAGCTCCAAGTTGTAAAATATATACCAGACTTATTGTCGCCACCACCAACGATAAACCAATTCTCACCAAATGTTACACCTGCATGTCCAGCCCGGGGACTTGGTATCTCACCCTGTTGTGTGGGTCTAGTCCATTCCATCTAAAAATCCATGAACATGGAAGATATTACTAATAGTCCTATTGTGCAAGAACAAAAAACATTGAGATTAGTTATCTTACAGTTTGCAAATCAAGCACATGCAGATCATTGAAACAAGTAGCATGCGAGCCTCCACCAAAAATAAGAAGGTAACGCTCAGCATGTACTGCAGCAGCGTGATCAGATCTTGGAGAAGGAGGCACACCACTGTAAAATTGTAAAAATAAGTCAATCCTCGACCACAAATGCTCAAATCTCAGAAATTGGACGTGAGCTAGAAACATGAGATATTGTCGTGGTCAGTAATGAAAATCATAAGTGGCTCAAAGTGGCATTGTATCTACGGGTGCTAAAATGGAGAGAATTCAAATTTTTCATATGTAGTTCTTGATATCTTCGGAGGTAAGAAACAAACATCAAATTGCTCTAATTCCTGGCAAACTGAGAGATTGTCAATTAACAAACAGCTATTAAATCCTCCATATTCCACAACCATAAAAAATGACCAATAAGATTAAAAATAGATAAACAAAGAGGCTAGCTTCTAAATTGCAAGAATTGATCTTACACGGCATCAATTTCATCCCAGGTCATGGTTTCTAGGTCAAGAATATGCAGATCATTCAAGAGAGATCTCTTCGCATCTTGTCCACCAAAAATCACTAAGCTTGTCCCAACAAGGGTGACTGATTGACCACCACGTGAGACCTGCAATGCATAAAATATATAACAGTTTATACATTGTATAAGTAATCGATATCATTAAAGAGTCAGGATGGAACACCATTGAGCACAAGCGTTCCTTTCTTTGTGCTGGGACTCAGCAGACTCCTGCTTTGAACGTTAAATAATACAGTGATTAAGTACTTCTGTTTTGTAGGTAATGCAGTAGATGAGAGAGATAAAAAAGTACATACCGGTCCTTTCCCATAAGTCTTTAAGGTTGACCAAGTACAAGATTGAAGATGAAATACCTTGACTGTAAAAGAAAATAAATCAACTATGAAAGCAATGTGGGTTTAAATCACAAAACCACATTAATGATAATATATTATATACTCTGGATAGTTTCAGAAGGATCCTTTGTATGTCCAGCAACTGATAGAAGCTTATTCTCCCATGGTATCTGCAGAAACAGAATATACATTGTCCTATTCATCAAAATGTGAGGATATCCAATACCACTGCACACTTGTCTGCAGATAGATCAGCATGGATTTGCAAGAAACTTGCTTTAGAAATTGTATGAAAGGAAATTTGGTTTTATACTAACCAAGGAATGGCCAGCACAGGGAGTTAATTTAGCTGGAGACTGTCCCTCCTGTGACTCATTCTCGACCTTAAAATTGACCTTTGACCAGGCCCAGCTTCTCAAATCCAGCACCTGCATTGTGCAACGAGTTTTGAGAAAGGATTGTAAAAAGTTACATTAACATAGCCGATAGCCATTTTCAACAGTTATCAATTAAACGTAAAAGAAAAATACAAATATAGTATACCATATAAGAGACAAAAAAAAATAGTTTAAAAAACACAGGGCCATGAAATTTGATATTTAGAATGTTCCAGAAAAAAATTGAATTCCACGTACACAGAAACAATAAATATTTGCGGGATTAGTTCAGTTCCATTTTCCAAACTACCATTCCCATCTATGGTTTGCTTACATGAAGATCATTGAGATAGCGGCCATTGTGATTTCCCCCATATACATACATCTTATCTTGAACAATTGCTGCTCCATGCTGAAAAATAAGAAAGATTTCATTCAGAAAATGATAGGAAAGCAGTGAAAATAAGAATAAACAAAAGAAAAAAAGGAATGAGAGCAATTGAAATTTTAAAAGGTAGTTGTACCTCATATCGGGCTTTTGGGGGTCGGCCAGTTATTGAAGGTGCAATCCATTGATCATAGACAGCAACTGTACCGACATCTTCTGAGACAACATCTTTATCCTGTGTTTCTACAAGAGTCCCATTCTCAGTAGAAATGGTCTTTGTCTCTGGGAAAGAGTTCCCATTCTTGATGATAGGCTCATCTTTTGAGTAATGCTACAGCAAGCAATATTTAGTGAGTAAAAGATTTGGGAAGAAGAAATTAGTGAGAAAAAATGCAGAACCAGGGGACAATTATCACATTCAAGGCCATGATGAGCATTGTCTCCTTCAGTTCTTTCTCTCTCCCATTTTGGATTTAAAGTAGAATTGAGGAAAAAGAAAGTTTCCTAAACAAACAAATGCAACTCACTAGAAACTATCACACACATACACATACAAGCAAGAGATGCATGAACAAGCCTCTGCCTACAAACAAGACATAAGTGTACACTTTCATTGGATCTGTTCAAGTAAAAGTGTACTTAAGTGAGTGCAGAGGTGGAATTAGTTATGCAATTTGAAAGTTGTTGAGTGGAGGTGCTTGTGGTACATGATGACATTGAGGTAGTGGAGCAGCAGCAATAGATTATGGTGCAGGATGGCTTGGATAGAGGTAGGTGGTGGTACATAATGACAGCAGCTGTAATGTGCTTCAGATGGCTAGTTGGTTGTTGCATCAACATCAAATAACCAATTTTTTTATGGTGTTCAAAATTTCACTTATTTTATCCTTTGCTTCATTTCTGTTTCCTTAAAGAATCATTGATAACGCGTTCAAGGGACACAAATTAATTGCCAAGCAATACTTTATCATGCTAAACTTGAATTCGGAAACCTTAAATAGATCACTAAAGTCCTAAAAGGTGTCACTTATGTCATGTGACACTGGTATTGTATGCGAATTCCACAGAAATAATTCACATTGTGCAGCAAAGGCCATGCACACACCAAACTAAACAACAGATCCTTTGGGACTATTAACAAAGACATTAGTTCAGATATATACTTTGATATTATGTTACCAGCAAAAAACATCAATGTCACTAAAAACATATAGAAATAATTCATTGTTCGAAGATAAAATATGCAGCATGGAAGAAATGAAAATAAACTCCACCCTATAATTCTTAATGGACTCACATTCACATGTGTGTCTACAACAGACTCTGAGATTTCTGAAATAGAGTTAGATGCTCTACAGTACCAACTTGGATCATCTTCCTGCCCAAGAGAATGAAAAATAATAATAATTAACTCAACTTCATAATCATTCATGAGACATGAACCTGAAATCCCATTGCAATTACCTCCAATATTTTCACAAAGAGACGCATTGCTTCTGCAGAGGCCATATTTCCAAGCCCCTGCCAGCTGCACAAAAAAAAATTTAGAAGAGCGGTTCCATCCATTCATTTAAACAGATTTGTTATAATAAAAGGAGAATACATAACTAGCAACTGAGTAATAAAATGAAGACAGTGCACTATCTATATCATCCAACGGCATTGCTTCTGGGATTCTGGAAGCTTCTTGCTTGAAACAAGAAAATGAAAAGAAACCAATCTAGACACATATACAAACATGTATACACAAAACAAAACAAAACAATATTGCCCTGTACTCCATATCACATGTTTGCAACAAGCATATATGCTATATTAGCATCCTACCCCGCATGGTGGATCAATCATATAGGAGTTCAGGAACTGAACACTATCCTCCTCATTATGCTATAAACCAAAAACGTTCCTCTACATTCCACCTAAGTTCTAAATCTATCCTGATCTCCACCAACACAGTCAGATTCTCCGTGTTACAAGTTGCTTTATCCTAACAAGTTTCATTCCCAATTTCTTCACATCATTTGCTCGAAGTTCACAAAACTTCATATTTCATCAATGATGCACCTAGGCTGGATTAAATACATAGACAATCACATGAGAAAAGGATCGAAAAGAAAAGGTAAGGCCGATGATAACCAAACAAACCTTTTCCATTTGCTTTGTTCAACAGCCTTCCAACTGCTAGGTTTCGGTACATTACACGGTCCAACTGTCGCCTGCAATCACATTCCAAAGAAAAACAAATTCACTAACATATTTACACTGTCTCGATCCGCTTGACAGTCATAGTCATCATAAGAAAAATTGCAGTACAAAATTAGCATGGCAAAAATACAGTATCGACTTAAATCACCTTCAATAATTTCAAACTCACGCTAGATCCACCAAAATTACACACACAAAACGCACATCTCCAAAGACAGAAAAATTAGCACTAGAAAACTCATAAATCGCATAAAAACAAGTCAAGCACACAAATTATAATGCAAAATTGTGCCTAACAATTAATAAAAATAATAGAAAATGAAATTAAAATTGGCGCCAGAACAATGCAGCCACGAATTAGAGAGAATAATATGGTGAATTCAATTCAATTAGAAAGAAAGGCATTGGATCGGGGAATGGAAATGGAGAATTGGAGAGGGAACCTGTTGGTAGAGAGCGTAGAGGAGCAAAGCGGTGTCGGTTTGGAATTTAGAAGAGACGGTACTGGTGGAATTGTGAGATCCATCAAATCCAGCGTATGCTGCAGCTGCATAGAATCGCTCGGGGTATGCGGGGCCAGAGCTTGCCCTCGCCATCGCCATTTCTTACGATAATTACTCTCTGCGTGTGTGTGTGTTGTTGTAAAATTTGAATTTATTTTGAGTGAGATTGGAAGGGAATGAATGAATGAGAGAAATACTAAGAAAGGAGGAAAAAAAAATGTTTGGGATCGGTTTTGGAGGGGGAGTGCTTGTAGTGTAAGAATGTGTTGGGAACGCGGTTTGCTAAAAAAGTTTAATTTTTTTTATTAAAATTTAATATACTTCGTATGTTTTGAATAGTTTTAATATATTAATATTAAAAATTATTTTTAAAAAATAAAAAAAATTATTAGCATGTATTTTGGCATAAAAAGTTATTTGAAAAACAACCACTACCACACTGTCAAGCACTCTCTAAAAGACATGTTTGGTAGGGTTTTGTAATAATTTGGTTTTATTTTTTTATCTTGTTTTGGATTTCCTGGTGTGCTTTTTTTTTTTAATATTTCGAGTATACTTGTAAAATTCAGCAACACTATACCTAAGATCCAGCTAAACCCTTTGAATCAATTTGGATTCAAGAAAAATTAAAAAAAAAAACTCAGTTTATCTTAAAAACTCAGATCATTTAGGTCAATTCATGCTTAATTATGTCAAAACTTAATCAATAACTCGTTAACTTTTAAAATATATATATTAAAATAATATTATTTTGATTTAAAAAAAAAGAACTAGAGTCAACCTTTCGAATTATAATTCAAACTTTACCCTGGATTAAGTTTCACAATTATGGTTTTTATAGATTTTTTTTTATTTTTTTAAAAAAGATACACTTTATCTTAACCAAATATACCGGTCGCGATTCATATTTACTCGTATAATCTTAATCACTTTCCTTTTATCAAAATGGGTGTAATTGTTTAAGTTATCTAACTAATAAGTTACAAATATCAATCTTCTTAATAATTTTAAACAAGATTGTATTTATATTATTTAATATATTTAAATAAAAAAAACTCATGTAGAATGTGAATCAACATTAACATTCTTTCACCTAACTTACAAGACACTTCATCATATAAGTTAAGGAATTCAGACTGAATATGGCCAAAAACAATTACTTGAATCGAAAGACAATACATGAATTATAATTGTTTTGTTAATGCAAAAATCACATTTCCTTCCACTTATAATGCATGATCTCATAGTTTAAAACTTTATGTGGTAATTCATTTTAGATCTAAATGTCCCGATGGATGCCTTAGAAACAAAAACTATAAGTGCACACATTAAATTGACAATTAACTACTATTGTAAAATAAGAAATCAATAACCACATGTATTCGTCGAATCTCATACTCTCAGTGTGTTTTGAAAACACTTTTTGATATTTGTTTTTTTTTCTAACATCCAAGTATACATATTAATATGTTTTTGTGGCTTCTAATTTTATTATTCTTTGAAAAGAAAATGGTTGTCGAGTTATTATACTAAATCACCAATGGCTTTGCTATAGAATTTATAACTTGGAGCTATGTGGTGAATTCTTTAATCATTTCACATGTGAAGTTCCTTCAAATCATGCAGTATATTATGCTTTTATTATGGATGATGCAACTATCATATATTTGGTACTCTTCTATGACATTGCACCATTAGCTAACATAAAGACATAACATAAAGTGGATTTTCTAAAATCTTGATATCTAAAAAAAATTGAATTTGAATATTCAACTATTTCTAGATTGTCACCATGCTTATAAGAAAGCATATAATTCTTAGTTCCTTGTAGATATCTCATAACCTTTTTAGTGACTTTCTAATGATTAATCCTTGTATTACTTTAATATTTACCAAGAATTCATATTGTAAATGCTATGTCAAGCCTAGTATAAACCTGAATATGTATCAAACTACTAACTGCAATTGCAAAATGAATCTTTTTCAATTCTTTCATTTTTAAAGCATTTTTCGAACATTGACTTAAAATGAATGTCATTCCTCAAAATAGGCATTGCATTTGCTTTACATTCACTCATCCTAAATTTCTCTAGAATTCTTTCAATGTAGGCTTTACGAGACAATCCTAATGTTCCTTGAGACCTGTCTCTGTAAATCTCGATATCAATAACATAAAAGGCTTCACCCAAATCCTTTATTTTAAAGTTCTTTGAATTAGATTGCTAAGTGTCATATAGCATATCCCTATCATTAGTTTATTAGTTGCAAATAGGATATCATCAACATACAAGACTAAGAGAATGAACTTACTCCCATTAACCTTGAGGTGTATACATTTATAATGTTGTCCATGAAACCATAAAAACTAATAACATCATGAAGCTTTAAATACCATTGATTGGAGGCTTGTTTTAGTCCATATATAGACTTGTTTAACTTGGAAAGTAATTGATTACTTTGATCATAACAAAATCCCTTTAGTTGTTTCATGTACACCTCTTCTTTAAGATCATCATTTAAAAATGTTGTTTTTATATCTATTTGATTTAACCTTATATCAAAATGAGCTGCTAACGTGATTATAATTTTAGATGAATCTTTTTTAGAAACCAGGGAATAAGTATCATGGCAATTAATGACTTATTTATGTGAAACCCTTGGTTATCATTTGACATTATGCTTACCAATATTATGATTTGAGTATAGTTTTGTTTTATATACCCATTTACAACCTACAGCTTTAACTCACTCCAATAACTTGACAATTTCCCAAACTTGATTTTTAGCCATAGAGTCCATTTCTTCTTTCACTGTATTATGCCAAATTTTTTAGTCTTCCTCACTTATGGATTGTGAAAACAAAATATGATCACCCTTAAGTCTAATATCAAATTCAAATTCCAATATACGTGCATTGTAATCATTATAAATGATAAATCTTATTTTCCTTAAAGATCTCCTAACACCTTCAGTCTTACTCATACATGACATGTGTTGTACTTTAGATTTCATGACAATTAATTCTTCTTGTAGTGGTGGTTCTTGAATTGATTATTCCTTTAAGATATTAGGTTGATTTTTTTTTTTTGAATGATCAAACCTCCTTCATCCATAAATATATTATCTTGACTTCATGTTTCCTTTCACTTTATCTTTTGAATAATAGTACTCTCACTAATGTCATCATTTGTAATAACCTTTTCATTTAAGGCATCAACAATTTTAAAAGTGAGTGATAGTAAAACTTGTAGTCTCTAGATTTTTCTGCATAGCCAATAAAATATCCACTGATTGTTCTAGGGTCCAATCCTTTTTGTTATGAGTTTTAGACTCTAACCTTAACTAAACAATCCTATATAAGTAATGTCTTAAACTTGGTTTCCATAATTCAAACGGTGTTTTGAGAAAGGAAGATCATTGCCACTTAACATCCATGAGGGTATAATTTTTCCTTTCAATAATATAATTTTGGTGAGGTGATCCCGACATAGTATATTATGTAACAATACCCTGTTTCTTAATAAAATTTGCAAATGAACTCGTTCTCCGCTTTAACTTCGTGTATTTTCTATAATATTCACCACCCTAATAAATCTTAAAGACCTTTTTTTTATTGCCCCTCTACTTCCTTCTCTATATGCATTGAACACATCAAATGCTTCACTTTTATCAAGTAAAATGTAAAGTTACATATAATGTGTATAGTCATTAATGAGTGAGATAAAATATCTTTAACCATTTAAATAAGAGGCATTAAATGGACCATGTATGTCAGTATGTATGATTCTAAGTACTTCATTACCACCTAAAGTTACACCTCTATTGGTTTTATTGGTTTATTTTCTCTTTATGCAATCCATACAAGTACAAAAAAAATAATCAAGAGTCTTAAGGACTTCATCACAAACTAATCTTTTAATCCTTTTAATGGAGATATAACCCAATATTTTATGCCACAAAATAGATGAGGACTTATAAACAATGATACGCTTAGAACAAACATCTTTATGCATAGTCAAGAGAATTTGCTCATGGGTTGATCGGGTTTTAGTTTGTATAAACCATTAAGTAAATTTTCAGATCATATGACAATTGAATTTTTAAAAATAAAAAGTTTTAAACCAATGAAATTAAACAAATATCCAAAATGTACCAACCTAAAAATTGAAATCAAATTTCTAGAAAATAAAAAAAATATAAAAAGTGTTTACAATGCCTGAAACAAATTCATTTTCTAAGATAAATCTAAAAATCCTAATAACTTTGATGAGCGAACACATTCCATTCATAAATAGATGCATTATTCACTCTCAGTCGACTTTTTCATGCTTGGAGAGTCTTGCATATTATTAACAAATGAAATGTATCACTTGAATTAATCCATCAAGTATTTTGTCAATAGTGTATGAAGTTAGATTCATAACACGTAATGACATTTATATTACATTTTTTTGCAAGCCAAACACTTATATTTTTCATAAATCATCCTTTACGTGTCCTTTTTTGTTGCAAAAGAAGCATGCAATTGTATTGTTAGGTCTCGTATATTTAGGTCTCTTAAATGAAACCTTTTTCTTCTTCCTTCACTGTAAATTGTTAGCATTTTTATCCTTCTTATCTTGCCTTATTTTGACTTTGTGAGTGATAAAGCTGGCATTGACCTGATTTTCATGCTTCAACCTCTTATTTTCTTATACACACATAGTTAAAAATTCATTGATGAATCATTTTCCCTTATATATGCTGTAAAAGATCTTAAGTAGTTCATATCCTACAATGAGATAATTGAGTATTAGATAGACAAGGAATGACTCTGAAATATCAATTTTTAGATACTTAAGCTATAATGTCCTTTATTTTCATTATGTGTTCACAAACATTTCTTGATTTGTGATGTTTCATCACAAACAACTTATTCATCAGGGTATTGGCTAATGTCTTATCGCAACTAATAAATTGCTCTTCGATAGTCTTTATGTAGTCCTTTACCTTATCACACTCTAAATTTGAGCCTTTAATGTTCTTACTGTCATGTGACTTTATGAGCATTAAACTTAGACAGTTGGATCGCTTTTACTGTTTATAAGCTATTCTATATATAACGGAACTTGATTTCATTGGCACAAATGACTTATCCACATGGAGTGTAAGGTTTATATCTGTACACCCTGATGCCAAGAGGATTTTGTCTTTCCATTCTAAAGAAATTTCATCATTCAAAATAAAAGTATGAGAATCAATATTCTTAAAAGTATTAAAAACAACTATAACAACCAAACAATATAATCAATGTTTTGAATCAATACTGTAATATGAATTGACCAATATCATATTTAATTGCAAAGTCTAAACCTTCATGTGGGTTTATAGGTTACTTCAATGACAAGATTTGTTTATTACCTAATAATTAATCTGGTTAATTTTCTAAATACTCTGAAAAATTACCAATAATATTTTTTTTATAGATGTTTCCTATCATGTCATGAATCAATATTGACAGAACATGAAAGTTTAAGTCAAGCTTTGATATAACATGAAAAAACTAATTTAATTTAATATGTAATTCATAATCTTTAACAATATGCTTTTCTCATTCAATAAATACAATAAAAATAGTAAATTAAGAAAGCTGATCTAAACTCATAATGATAGCCTTTTCTTTATTTTTATACAAAACCTTGTTGTTGCTCTATATGCAAAACCTAAAAAACTAATTTCCCTTAATAATGAAGAGAGGCAATGATATAGTTTTTAGCCTCTCTTTCTCTTTTTTTTTAAATTAAATATAAGTTAGTGATTTGATGGATAATTAGAGTGATATTTATAGACATGAGACCTATATTAATTTAGGAATCTTAATCATTTTCATTCCACTAAGAAAGTGGGTATAACTTTTTAAGTTATTCAACTAGTAGTTTCAACTTGAAATTACTAGTTGAATATTTCAACTTGAACTTTTAAGTCGTTACAAATATTTCAACTTCTTGATAATTTTAAACAAGATAAATATTTAATATATTTGAATTAAAAAAAATCATGTGGGATTTAAGTCATCTTAGGTCTCTTAAAGAGAAGTATATGTTAACATATATAGCATGTGAACTTTCTCCTCTAAACATGATA
>Ga0325402_1002922_pt1 | contig 15236 bp, 11 predicted proteins | sample PopdelMetagenome_22_FD_207212 | JGI IMG/M metagenome (GOLD analysis project Ga0325402, IMG submission 207212) | Populus deltoides microbial communities from Bellville, Georgia, United States - Xylem-PdKOR-R3 | ecosystem: Host-associated > Plants > Phyllosphere > Stem > Wood/Secondary xylem... | reverse complement strand
CTCAAAGATGTGATAGCTTACAAACTAATTTAAAGTTTGTAGAAAAAAAATAAAATAAGAAACTTAATCACCAGCATTTTCTCAGGAACGAAGATTCCTAACTCCCTGGTTACTTTGTAATATGGATGTTGATGTGATTATGATTATATTTTAAAGTAGTTTTTATTTAAAAATATATTAAAATAATATTTTTTAATATTAATATATTAAAATAAAAAAATTATAAATATACTTTTTAACCCTGTAACAAACTGGTCTTTACCTGCCAATAAAAACGCAGCACGTCTCCAGAACCAAAAAAGCGAAAGCCAAAACCAAAAATCTAAACACAACACAAGCCAAAACCAGTAAGCGTTTCTAATTCGAATCGACAACGCTTAAGTCGAGAGAGAAAAGACCGAAACAGTGAAGATTCAAGAACAACAATTCCTTGGTTCCTTCTCTAATCTCCACTGGTATTTATTTCTTACTCTATTTTACTCTCTCTTCTGTTTTATTTTCATCTTCTTTTTTGCCTACCAGACGCTTGATGAAATGCTTCGCAGCTTGTTTAATTTCTCCTCGTTATTGTTTCCTGATTGTCTGGTTCGATATCCTGTTTGTATGGTTCAGATTGTTTTATTGCTTGTAAAAAAAATAGTCTTGTAAAGTTGTATTTCTCGATTTTCACGTGTTTATGGAAATTTAAAGGAAAAAAAACACGATTCTGAGCTATTAAAAGACAATCTACACAAAATTTGTATATAAAGAGATTTTTGCGACAGGGTTGAGATGAAGTGCGGAGACAGCGTGTGTTTTTATGTGTTAAATGTTAAAAACTTGGGTTTAAGTTACTTGAAAAGGAAAAAAAAAAGATTCCTGTTTTTTTTTTTTTTTGACAGAGTGTTTTGTAATAAAGCTCATTAAAATGATAGAAAGAGAGTTGGGTTATTATAGGGAATAATATTCTGTTTCGAGGATAGTAAGGAATGTTTTTTTGAGTAAAGAAATGTAGTTTATTTATTTTTTAATAAGACAGATACATTAGTTCTGTTATTGATGTTGCCTTACGCTATACATGAGCTGATACATCATGGTGATGTGTCATCAATTAGGAGTACATTGCTTAAGAAACAAGGAAATGGCATAACTTTATTTCGAGGAACTTGTAGCTTCTGCTTGTGCTTTTCTTGTTTTTAATTTTTTTTTTGAGGGGCAGGGGGCTTCGAGTGCATGCTGAATTCAGCATGCTGTGTCTTCATGTGCATGTTTAAGTTAATCAAGTGTATATTTCTATCTGAGTTTTTAAAATTTGGCTGCAGATGTCATTGCATATTGGCAACTTATCGTCTCACATTCGTAGAGATGAACTTGAGCGTGTCTTCCAAAGGTTTGGTCGGTGTAATGTACGAATGAAAGATGGATATGGGTTTGTGGTATATGAATTCCCTCCAAATGCAGAAAAAGCTTTGAGAGCACTACATAAGAGGAACATTTGTGGGAAACCACTAACTCTCTCATGGTCAAATAAACAGCCTAGACCACTTAAAAGATTTGCAAGGACTGCTAGATCTTATGAGCCACAGCATGGTGGGAATTCTGACAGAGGAGGAGATCATGTTAAAAGAAAATTGGGTTCCAATCATCAGCAAGATTATAGGTTGAGTTTTACTCAAGCAGATAGGAATAGCAGAATACCTAGTTCTGCAGACATGCACCAGGAAGAGATAGCTAACCACCAGGATGACATTGAAGACCACACCAACAAAGAACATCAGGGTTATAGAGAAGATTTTCTAGATGAAAGAGGTAGGGTTGGACCTGACCCAATGGACAATGATAGATGGGGTGAGCAATTCCATAACCCACCAAATGAAGTTGGTGTTGAAAATGGGGTAGAATTTGATAGATATGATCCTTATGAAGGTTTTGATAGGAGAAACAATGATGAAAATCTTCAAAAAGCCTATTCTGGCGGTACTCTTGCTTTACAAAGCTCTCAAGAGAATGCAGGGGGGGATCACACCAGCGATGCAACTTTAAACCGTCTTAGTGATGTAAAATCCCAGGAAATTTGCTACGAATGTGGAGGCTCTGGTCACAAAATGCGCAATTGTCCCCAGGAAAATGCTTCACAGAGAAATGTCACTAGGTTTGACAGTAGGCACACTGATGACATCCATAGAAGTGGTAGAGGTAAAGGCGATCCAGAAAAAAATGGATCCAGGTCATGGGAAAAGCTCCAGTCAAGTAGAGATGCTATACCAGGAAGGAGACTCAAGAATGATAAAGAATCATCTGGTTCAGGAAGGCATGAAGAAGTGACAAGGAATGGAAGATCTGCTGTATCAAAGGAAACTGATTGGTCCTGTAAAAAGGAGTATGAAAGGAAAAGACAAAGTAGGAAGGAAATTGAATCTCCAAAAAGACATGGCACAAAGAAAGGGAGACAATCAACTTCATCTTTTCTGCATTCTGACAGCACCACATCTAGATTGCATTCTACATCTCATTCCTCTAAGCAGCTGCAAAGGTCTCACTCCCACTCTAGATCAAAATCAGTATCTTCCAGCTTAAGGTCTGGCTCAACATCACTCTATTCTAGATCCCAAAGTTCTAAAACCATGTCAAGATCAATATCTCCTACATCCCTATCCTTGTCCGTGTCACTTGGTCAAGCTTTGCCGTCCTCTTCAAATAAGGCACAGCTGATCATGAAAGGCTCATCAGATAATGCTACAACACCTGAATCCAAGGAGGTTTTTATTGAAGAAGTGCAACCAGTAGAAGGTGAAACTGGCTTGCAGGGTGATAAACATGGATTGAAGATGGTTGCTGTGAATGACACGTCGTCCAAAGCAGACACTGAAATGGAAAAATATCAGCCTCTTCAGAAGGATAATGATGACTGCCTAATGGTGTCCAATTCATTGCACAAAGCAACTAATTCAAGCACACAAATACTGTCAGAGGAAGGCACACTTGCTGCTGGAAATCTCTCTCTGGAGCCTGTGTTAGAGATGGAATGTCAAAATTCTGATACATTTGAAACTGAGCATGTGCAAGTTCCATTGAAGAAATTGGACCCAGAAGCTCCTGCCAGCTCATCTTCCTTCCACTCAACAAGCATTTCTGCAGGGGAGTTGAGCAGTGTTCTGAAGCACTATGGCCTTGGTTGTCAAGATGAGAATGAAAAGCCTTTGCCTGCTGAGGCTTACTTTGGTTCTGCTCGCTTGTGGCCGTGGGAGATCATCCACTACAGGAGGTTGAAGAAGGGCCTTATCTCCATTGAGAACTATGCTAGGCGGGTTGATCAGAATAGGGAATTTGGTATTGTTGACAAATATATTAGAAGCAGTAGTGGTTGGGGAGAATTACATCAAGAGAACCTGTGAAAGGTTTTGTTTGTCAAAATGTGGATTTATTTTTGCCTTCTTAGAACCTCAGCATTTTGGACACATCGTGAATCTAGCCCTGCTCTTATTTTGAGCAGAAGAGTTGAACAGGTAAATATGCAGAATGAAAATTATATTGAACTTTCAGCATTTATAATATGATTGTATTTTGAAGGTTGACTTTGAGCTGCAATGTTAGGCTGTGGTAGTTCAGAAATGAAAATTAATTTAGTTTTTTTTTTCCTGATTCAATGAGCTTCTTTTGGTGTCCATGTTAAATTCGTGGATTTATTCTTCAGACTTGTTCTAGCCTGAGATGAGATTCGATCGTCAATATAGGTTTTGCTGTGACATTGTAGTTGCAAAGATTACACCCTCATGACATGCAATGTTCATTGAAGAGATGTAGCAACTTAAGCCTTGATTCAGTATGTGAAATTGAATGGAATAGGTTGTGTGGGCGTCCAGAAACTATTTCAGATGTCTCTGCTGGGCGTAGGGAGGAAACCATTACTAATTTGGTCAAAATTTTGTTTTATAATGGTGTTCATTTCCCCTTGTATATCATTGGTATGCATTGTATAATAATGAATGGAGATAATTGGAATGGCTTTTACGATAAATGGTTGTTGAAAATGTCTGTGCCAAGACAGTGCATGCTTTTGTTTTTGCAGTGCAGTTTGGCTTACTTTAGTTTGCACATATGATAAAATCACAACTTTGTTAAATTCACAAGTTGAGACTTGTTAGGATGAGGTATGGAGTGTGCATGGAAAAATTCTGTGTTGTTATTTTTTGAGATGTTATAGAACAAAGACTTTGCCTTTACAGAAAGGAAGGTAGAGATTTTAGGATTTTTCCATATTTGGAATGCACCCAGTCTCCAATCCATGAAGATGTTTACTTTCAGTGTGTGCTACTGGTGTTGAGACTTGAGATTCTTGAACTCTAAGTTTACCTAAAAAGGGGAGATTAAGATCGGTGAAAGATCAGTTTTCAATGTCTTCATTTAAATATGCTTTCAGGAAGGTTTGGAAATATTTTTAATTCTGTGATAACCCATCATTAGGTCCACAGGTTTCAAATTGAGCAACCTTTAGCTAAATTTCTTCAGATTTTAGCTTACTAGTTGCACATAAAAACGTAATCTATAAAAAAAGAAGGGGACAAAATTTAGAGTGAACATTTGAGAAATGAATTATTTTTATTTTAGAAGACCCTCTGTCGGGGGGCAACTTCATTGAAACTGTAAATGAAAACTAGAAGGGGCGGGTGGAGGTAGTAATAGTAATATTGGAATTGTTTTATGGGACCTGTTACTAGTTCGTTGGCTTTTCTCAAGCTTTACGTGTTTCTTTGTTAAAATCACAATTATCCTTCCAGTTAATGCCATTTTACATAATGCAAGAGCTACGAAAAGCCATATCCAGTGATTGTGTATTACATGTGTACTTTTGTACGATTATTTTGTTTTAATGTTGTTTTTGAATGTGGAATTGAGTAGTCAATATGTAGAAATGAAGTCTTGATGATTGCTTGGTTTAAGCTTGTAATGCAGTACGTGCAGATAAAATTGGTGATGTATTATGGATGAGGAAGTTGCATTACAGGTTCTTCTTATCTTACATGTCTGTTGCAATATTCAATTAGAGAAAGGTTTGAGTCTGTCTCTCTGTTGGATTTGGTCTACATTTTGATGAGGGTCAAGGGCAGGGACCTTGATGAGCTGAATCAATTTGTGGGCTGTAACATGTGACAGTTTCTGAATAAACTGGTCCTTCACTGCTTGCTTCACCTGCCTTATTGACAGTCGAGGACTAGATATTAAACAGTTGTTCGAATGGTACGGTACTTGGCATGAATTTATGTGGGCGCATCAAATATAGGAGGCTAAGCAGTGTGTGGCATTCAAAAACTATTATTTGTGTGTTGGTGACTAATTTAGGATCAGAGGGGGTGGTAAGAACTGATTTTGAAATATCTGAAAAACTACCTGGAGAGATATACGCGTGAACCTATGTGTCAGGGATATACGTGTGAACCTATGTGTCAGGAACACTTCCATGCAGTGCATCTCCTAGGAAGGACCTTTGACCTATCACATTTGCTAATTAAATGTATAATTAGTGGAGCAGTTCATTGTCATCCATAATTTTTCAATAAATATGAGAGAAAATGGAGTGTGATTTTGTTTAGTTGCAGGTGGATCTGGTTCAAAGAGAAACAAAGACTTGTCACACCAGCCTTTTCATCTGATTTCCTCAGCATGGATGCTTTCTCTATGCTATTCTTTTCTGGTGCCCTCAGTTTTGCCTTTTCCTCATAACTTGTATGATCAGTTTGTTTTTGGGTGAAGGTTCTCCCTCTTCTGCTAGGTTTTTGGATTTTGCACAGAGTGTTGTTTTTACTTCTTGATTCCAGTAGCATGAGATCTTTTGGTTAGGCTACAAGCTCATTCTTGTGTTTGCGCTCGTCTTTGCTCTCATCTTCAAGAGATTAGAGTCCCATCATATTGTTGACAGTTGTCCTCACCCTCTAAATATGACTGAAAAATTAGCATGCAAAAAGCGTGAGCATGAATAGTTGGATAACTTGGATTTTGGTTTTCACATTGAACAAAGAAACGATATTTCATTATATTAGATGATTGGATTCACTTAATTCTGCTCAAATCTTGTAGTCTTGAAAGAAATAATTTAGCAGAGATTGGAAGTAAATGCTGAGCTAACAAATGTTTTGATTGACTGCTTGAATACCAGATTTTAGACGTGCTCACAGTCACAGCATAACACTTGGTTTGGAGAAAAGTGCCAGCTTCTTGCAATCTCTTTAACATTTGGTTCAAGAACTGCTGGTATTTGTGTGTGAACGTCAAATTTGAAATATGGTCACCCCTTCACCCCGAGTGGTGGACTTCTAATTATTATCAGCTCTCTGTTGCTGTGTTTTTTTGAGCTCAGATTATTCATCATTTAGAAAATTGAAAGGTCTTCTCGGTTTAGAGCTGTTGTTTTTGTAAGGTGAATTTTTCCTTTTCCCTTTGAGTATTGAAATGTTCCTTTTCTTGGTCTCTTCTGCCTATGCAAAATGCTTCTTCAGCAATGAAGTTTAGAAATCAGATGTTCTATGGGATTTCACAGATTTGCCATGACTTAGCAGGTGAAGTAAAACTTGAAACCGAAGGCAAACTCATTATAGATAAAAGATGCCAGTTTCACCCAAGCACCAAATTTCGACAACTGCTTGGGCTTCTGGAGTCAAAAGTAATTTGCAATATCTTGACACCTGTCACGTGAAGATTAATGCTTTCTTAACTGAAGTGAAGCGGGGATGCTCCCTTATAATAGAAGTCTTTGAAATATAGACACTGAATTTGTATCTTGTTTTGCTGATTAAAAGATTAGTCAGACGTTTTTATGGAGCAATTGAATGCTTAATTTTGTTTTCTTGTTTACTCCTTTGACTAAATTAGGGATAACATGGAAGATTCTTTTTCAGCTGCAGGTTGGCTATTTGTCAAAGAAGGAAAAAAAAAGATAGCTTATTGTGAATCCAAATGTAATTTATTTTATAAGCTTTGGTTTGTTTCCCAGTCTGAACTTATGTTGATCTTGAATTGCTGCAGGTACTATATATACACCGCATTTTGACTAATAATTTGAGGATTCCATGTATCCGCTGGCTAGTTTAGCATTTGATTTGCTATGGTCTCCTTTGAGGTAGGATCTTTTGCTTACTGCTGCTTTATCAGAGACTTGTTGATCATGAATGCCTTTTGCATTATACTATCATGAAATGAAAATTTCCTTTTAGTGGACATAATGAACTGATTCCTCCTGTAGGACAAGCATTGTTAATATCCTTGTATCTCGATCTACCTTGAGTGAAAAAGAAAACAGAATGTTCCCGGGCTATGATCAGCAGTAATCGTCAAGCACACTAGAAAGAAATAGCAATTATTTGTTCCCAGCATGTGGGGTTTCGTTCACAAGGATGGATGATTGGACATGGATGAAAATTCAGAAACAACAGATAGGGATGTGATGTGATTAGAATGATAAATCCTGAACTTAGATTGTCATCCCTAAATTTGGCATGGATTTATTTTCTCTCTAGATTTGTATTAGATAAATTGAGTGCTTTGGTCTGAAATTTACTGCTTCTAAATTTGTTAATGTTAGAGAGTGACTTATTTTCCATAATTAGTCATTCGTTGTTCTTCTCCCAAATAAACCACTTAATTAAGCCCATGCAGGTTGGTGCTTAACTATGCATGCCCCATGCTGTTGTGCTTGTGGCCCCTTGCGTTCATTTTAGAGCGCGGCCTCTCTTGTGTCTCTTGCGTGTTCGTGACCACATGACTATTCTATTCCTTGCATCATTCTGATGTCTGGATGACCTAAATTCTTTGACTCTGATTTTTTTTCCCCATTTGTTTAAGGGTTAATTCGACCTCCCAATAAAGCTTTTATGGTATACTATACAATACAATACAAGTTGAGGATTTGAACGTCTCTCGCCATTTCTTTCTCTATAACCTTTTAAATATTGGGTATTTAACATGGGATAAGGTGGCTTTTATGGTCTTTCGCATATTCCGTGTGTTTTCTTAATGTAAAATCTCAACACTAGAGAGAGAGAGAGAGAGAGTGAAGGAAGGATGATTTGGAAAGAAGGAAAGGAGGAGAATTAAAAGGGGAGAACATGGACACAAGGTGGAGGATTCACCAAAATGAGAGCATGGCGCTTGAAAGGTGGCATTTTGTGAGTGATGAGTAGAGTTAGTAATGGAAAAGGAAAGCAAAGATAAAAAGAAAAAGAACAGAGAGGCAAAATAGAGAGGGATGAAGGTGAAGTCAAATTTGTATTTATCATCTGACGCAATACCCTTCATTATTCTCAACTGTCTCAATTACTCTTGCATTTATGTGTTTTTAATGGTCTTTCAATCTAGTATAGTCCTTTTTTCAATGCTCGAACCACCCATCCCCCTCTTCATTTACCCAACTATCCTTCTCTTCTCTTTTTTTTTTGCCCTAAACACAAGCTTTTGAAGTTTGGCCTTTGGTTATATTATATGTGAATCTGTGTCATTAGAGACGTATGTTGGAATGATTACTATGTTAAGATGGCATGTTTAGGTGAAGGTGCATCTTGGGTTTACTTCTATCTCTGGTCATGGATGATTTCAACTTTCTAGCAATATTGGAAGAAGACCGTTAGAGGGTTCTTTATATAGTGGAACTCAGTTGTATAACTGGGGAAAGAAAGATTTACCATTTCATAGATAATTAGTCACTTCCCAATAGCATGCCTTAAACATATAGTGTTTTGGGATTGTGAATTTTAGGAGAATTCTTTGAGGTTTCCTAATTACGGTTTACGCCTGCAAGACACCTGCTCTGTTTCTCTATCCTTTTGGAATCAGCGTGTCATTCTTCCTTTGGTGATTTGGTGAACATGGGCTATTGAGCATATGGTTCGGCTCCTCGGAGTCAAATAGCTCTAAGTTCCTTGCAATACAAGATCACTTGGGCATGGCATGGGCTTATAATCATGACTGCGTGGGACCCGAATCCTACCCCATGTCATCTTTGAAAACTACTTTCAAGTACTAAAAATCTGCACTTGTGACCGATTTGCCTCTGTTTTGGGTCCCAAGTAAATTCCCTGATTATGCACTTTCACATAATTTAGAAGGAATTGATGATGAGGCTTGCTGTGTTTGGATACAGAGTATTAATATAAAGCCCGGAAAAACAATAGATGAAAGGGAATCATGGAATACCAAACATTTCACTGGAAGATTTGGGCAGCAGCTGCTGTTAACTAGTTTATACTCTTCTGCCAAAGATGGGAAACCAGAAAGAAACAGAGACACCAATCTGTGTCCATATGGCCCATATTCTATGTTCTACGATTAAAACAGTTTGAAACAAAAAGAGCAGTAGTGCTATCGGCACTCCACTTCTTTTGTTTTTCATATTTAGCCCTTGTAACAGCAGCTAAAAAGTGGAGCGCAAGTAGCACTACCTGAGATAGAAAGAAGATAAACGAGAGAGAGCGGCTGTATAATAGCAGCAGAATTAGCTAAAAAGGGAGCTTGAGAGCACTACTCTAGCTCCTCCTTGTCTTCAAAGTGGTGGTAGTGGTGTTATCATGGAGGAAATCAAGCAGCACTGTACTCTTGCATTTGGGGCATTTAGGGTCATTTTCAGAGAGCATCACATACATGAGGCACCTCGGGCATCCCACAAGCACCATGGATGTAGCTTCAGGGCTGCTAGAGTATCTAAGAGCGTCATCGTGGCTCCTCTCTGACGACACACATGAGCTTGGTGGGGATGTTGGTGACACTGTTGCCGATCTGCCTGGGGACTCCGCTCTTGGGTTCACCCTTGGTGGTGAGAGGTTCAGCTTCAGGTCAAGCTTTGGGAGGCTACCATTTCTTCGACTCATCTTTGGCGTATTGTTTCTGTAGTATATCACACCTGTCAGAAACAAAACACAAACAGAGATTGATTAAAAGGCAGGAGCGAGTTTTGTAAGAGCCCAACAGAAAGAGTTCTGCCTCTGTAGAAAGACCGCAAAAGGCAAGTTATGGCTTGTCCAAAGGAGTCACATATATTATTTATATAAATTACCTTAACGTCAAGGAACTTCTGCCAGCCCGAGGGAAGAGCAGAGGGCTCTTCTAATTGAATACGTGGAGAAGAGAGGTTAGGCTTGAATCAAGACTAGCACCATCAACATGAACCCGGGGCCGGTGCTGGTGGTTCTGGACATCTGAGGCCATTATATATAAGGAGATGAAGGGAGAGAGAGGTGGGGTTAATTAAAAAACTTTAAAACTTAATTATGGGGGAGAGGTGTAAGGTGTAGAGAGAGAGAGAGAGAGAGAGAGAGAGAGAGAGAATTGAATTGAAGTATTGGTAGAAGAAGAGTGTAAATTATTGAGGCCAGGAAATGTATTAATGAATGGAAAAAATCCCAAGGAGTATGCACAAGTGGGAAAAAATAAGAGTAAATAATGCAATTACAAAGTGCAGCAAGCAAGCATGCATGCATTCATTCATTGATTGCTTTAATTAGAGGAGGAGGAGGGGTCGGTAAGCGTGTGTGTGTGAGAGAGAGAGAGAGAGCGAGCAAATAGACCACAGGGAGATCCCAAAGGCTAATTTTTCAAGAAAAAGCCAATATCATTTATTAGAAAACACCAAGAAATTAAATGTCAACCAAATAAAAGGAAAAATATTTAAATGCCCAACAGTGCACTATAAATTTAAAGCAAAGAAAAGAAATGGCAGCACCCAGAGAGAAGAAGATAACTACACTACTCCCCATCTCCATCTCCATCTCCATCTCCATCTCCATACGTGACCTGCTTTCTGTTCGGAAGTCTTGATAAATATCAGAAACATCCTCCTAGTTTACTGTATTTCCTCTATTTCCCTTAAATAATCTCTACTATTTCATTTCGTCCCTGATCTTCTAATTTATTTATCTGGGCATGCAGTTCCAAATGATTCATGATCATATCACATGCAAGGAAGAAAGATTGTCAATTAATCTTGCCATGCATGTGATACATGCATACATACACCATTAAATACATTTATGAATATATTAGAATTCAGTCTTAATTACTCGTTGATTTGGATGTAAATCATTGAATTAAAAAAGCGTACAGTAAATTAATTTATTCCATTAGAATTATATATATATCCCTTGGCACGCCCCTTCCTTCCTCGGTCAAGGTAGAAAGGGACATATAGTACATTAATTTCATTACGTTTCATAATACATGGTTGTGCTTTAATTAGGTTTGAAATCATAATTATTATGAGCTCCATGTGACTCGTTTCCTTTGATAAACACTAGCGTGGAGATGGATTAATCACGGTACAAATTAAAAGCGTTTCTGTAAATAATTAAATTTTTTATTTTAAATTAATTTTTTTATTTTAATATATTCATCTAAAATTTAAATTAAAAAAAAATACGGCAAAAGATAGTCTCAAAGCGAGCTTGAGGTCATCGCCTTAAATTTTAGTTAGGCAGAACAGGAGCAATAATAAAAACGAATAAAAAAAAGTCATCGCACGTAATAGCATCACAAACCTAAACAGCATGGGGGGAGGTATATTTTCCACGGACGGATCGAATCTTTGAATCCAGGTGGCAAAAACTCGTTGACCCAGCTTTTAGGGCTTTCCATTTATAGACTGCCCTTTTGGGGCTTTTGACTCATCAGATCAGCAACTCTTGACGTGAGAATATATAAAATTAACCTCTCGTATCTCCGGAACCCACAGATTAATAAAATAAATAAATAAATAAATAAACGTTCTCCATTGCCGTTTCGAGCACCCGAACCTATAGTATATATATGATCTGCTAATAAATAAACAGATTCATTAACCTCTTGTAATATACTGGAAGGCTAGATTCCATTACCAGGTATGGGCTATGGGTTGCATCTTTAGCACAAATCCTGCACCAACAACTACGTTAGTCTAATTAGCTAGTATTGTAAGAGATGTGATTATGAGCAGAGAATAAATTAAAGCTTTGTTTTCACCTCTGCGATTTCCTTTCTCAATGTCATCGTCTATATGTATAGCTACCTCAAGCGGAGGGGAGAGGAGTCGGGGCTTGCGGGTTATAGTTAACCTTTCTTGACCTCTATTTGAAGATACAGCTTTGAAATATTGAATTAATAGTACTTGTTCAAATTAAGTGGGCAGTCTTTGATGATAAATGATCGGCTGCCTTGATCCTGCTTAATTTGCAGGCTGCAAGCAACGTCTGGCTAGCCTTAATTCATAATAATTACCGGTGTATTTGTGCAAGATTTATTAATTAATTGGTGGGGTTTATCTTGATTTATCTCGGAATATGTCAAACCTTTAATCAACGAGAACATCTTGTCCAATGGCCTTGTGTTGAGTTTTTTCTTTGCTTCTATATATGGGAATTAAGAATTAAATGAGACTGAAATATTGCCTGATATAATTAAAGCTCTTGAATTGTCTTTTACACAAGATATTTTTTTGGTAGAAATTTCATCTTTGAATCTATTTTATTTATGTGGCAAATTAATTAAACGAATAATCAATCTATTAGATCATAAAGATTTTATAAACTTTTTTATTTTGACATCTCATTTCTCACACCTCAGTTTAATTATATGGCTGATAACTTTACAAAATCATAAATAAGTTCGTGGCTTGGATCTAAGAAAAAGCTTCCCAGGGAAACAAATTCCCATTAACCAAGCGGTCCTGTGCATGGAAATCTTGAATTAATATTAATAAATAACTGGTCTCATGGCTAATGTAATGAATAGTAAGCTGCTTCGAGTTAATGGGTATTAAGTTGGGTCTTTAATGGTGGTCACCAAAGGCCAAACTGCGCACGGGCGGAGCTTCTTCATCATTCTTTCTTATTCTTTAAGGAAAATTTGGATAAGTTTGCATTTATATCAACCGTTTCTACCATTGGAACAAGAATATAAGACTATGCTGCAATTATTGAATTTGGACTCCAATACAAAGGTTGGCTAAATTAGTATTCCCTTTGCAAGAGTACTGCCCTTTGCAAAACCTAACCAAATAACTCGAAAGTAGAAAACGTTTCCTCCTTGGTACATTTCACTTTGTAAGATGTGATAGGAATATTAATGGATGGTTGTGTCATAGCTTATCTCCCCGTTGCTGGTTTCTAACTAGATATTATGGTGCCAAGAGCTGGGAAATTGCTCCCACTTGGTGATAATCATGGGTATATATATGGTCATGGTATCGGTGAGGAAGCTGTCTAGGATTTGTATTTATAAAAATAGACAGAACAATCTTAAATGATAGCTCAACTGGTTAGGTTTTGTGTTGATTTGCTTTTAATTCAACAGTCACGAGTTCAATTCTTTTAGAGTCACTGAAAGCTTATATAATCATTAACTTTAGGGTCTATAGAATTAATTAAAATATGTGCAAACTGACTCGAACACTCATGTTAATATAAAAAAAAATAGACACAGAATGTCATTTGAGCAGAAAGTGGAAGAGAGATCGATAAGAATAATTAAGTACTCGTGGAAAGTAATTAACAGTCTCTTAATTTGAATTCAGCAGTCAACCGATTGGTTAAATTAATTAGGTTATCTACCCTAATTGAATTGCGTTTTAATTTGCTATTAAGAATCTGTAATGGGGACACGATAATCAATTCATCTGTTAGATAAGGGTATGTTTCAATGCTCTCCCATTTTTACGCTTCGATTGATCAGAATTAAGCAATTTCCTAAGAATTAATAAGCTTCCTCCTGCCACCAAAGGCCCCAATCTGGCGACTGGAGCAGAATGTCTAGGTAGGTTCTGATCTTCATATGCGCACGCACGCACGCACGCATATACATATGAACTACCCCACTTCATCTGCTGTCGAGATTTCTAGCATATTAGCATATATATATATATATATATATATATATATATATATATATATATATATGAACGGTGTGAAGACGGGGCCCAAGTTCGGCTACCAAGATGTTTTTGGAGCAACAGTACTGAGTACGTACGTACTAATTATTATTTAGCAATACCACCAAACCCCAGCCATATTTAACTACTTGTAAAAACACGCCAAAAATGGCAGCAAGGGCTGAAACTAGAAATTATTATAAATATCTAAAAGAGTTAAATTTTTTTTATTGTAGATTGCACTGTGTTTTTTTTATTTTATATTTTTATAGTTTTATATACTATTTTTTTTAATTATCACACTTTTATGACATCACCTTGCAGCTAGACCTACGTCCAATGCTATTGGATCTGGTATTGCAGTTCAGACACTTTTATGCTAACGGTTAACCCAAATTTAATGTTATTATTAATATTATAAATATTATTTTTGAGTCAAGCGTTGCAACTAAATTTAGAACTCTTGGGTATAACTTTGCAAAAAAACATAACATTTTTAAATCTTAATTTTTTTTGAAATATAAAAAATAATTAACATACAGCATTGCACGGGACATTTAACTAGTAATGAACAAAACAGCTCCCATCTAAATTATTGATGCATGCATTCAAATATGGGGACCAAATATACAAATTAACTGGCTCGAGTACTATAATCATAATGTGCTCGATCGATCAGCCCTCAGTTAATAAAAGTTGACCCTACTTTTTTGGATCTTTCGAAGATCTTCGCTCAAATCCAAAATTTCATTTGCTTTGGAAATAAATATGTATATATAATTAATCAATGGCCAGCAGGAGAGTTTGGAATTTAGTCCAACCAATCTGCACGTTTGAGCCTCGAGGAGTCTTCCAAGTCTTTACTGGGTTGCGCGCGATTAGCAAAATATTGTATTATTTCTTGGTTAAATATATCTGGTTAATTAATATAAGTAATATTTGTAACCAAATATTGGTCTTAATTTGAGTGTAAGAAAAATAAATATAGGTGCCTGAAGCTGCTGGAGTAGACTGCACGTACGGGCACAATGTCAATTTTCCAGCACAGCAGATCCCTAACTAAATTAATAAGCAGAACAGCCTTGATCTTGTGCCTCAAATGAATCCTGTGAGTTCTAGCTAGGTGCTTCCATGCATGCAATCAATAACTTTTCAATATATACAGGGTTTAATCGTGAGGTGTGTTTCTACAACAACGTCAACGTTTTGCACTTCCATGTTTAATCTTTAACTTCGGTGGTTGGGTTCGTGGTGATAGATTTCTAGAAAAGGAAAATATTTAGGTGAAATGGTGATTCTGACCCCTCTGCGTGATTTAATTCGAAGTAATGTGAGTATTTATTATTTATTTCTTTTTCTATTTTAATCTGACAAGGTT
>Ga0325402_1002920_pt1 | contig 15240 bp, 12 predicted proteins | sample PopdelMetagenome_22_FD_207212 | JGI IMG/M metagenome (GOLD analysis project Ga0325402, IMG submission 207212) | Populus deltoides microbial communities from Bellville, Georgia, United States - Xylem-PdKOR-R3 | ecosystem: Host-associated > Plants > Phyllosphere > Stem > Wood/Secondary xylem... | reverse complement strand
GCAACTTCAGTTAGGTTGCAGTGGCATTTGGTGAATATATTTATTCCTTGTGTTTGTACATGAAGGTAGCCTGTTTCCCACTCATAATTTAGTTGGTTCGTCAAGAAAACAATAATAACAATCAGAATCCAGAGAGCTTATGGAAAAGTGATTCAAACATGGATGATGTTTATGTTTCCAGATATCAACCGCTATCCACTAAGCATCGATAAAGCAACTATCGAGATACCCAAGGAAAACAGTGTGGATATGAATGCATGGTGATCAACCAGAATTAGGGTTTGAACTTTGAAAAGAAGGTGATTTGTTTAATTAATCCCGAGTTTATGGTGGTCTCGACGCTTAAGCTTTATTTCTGTGACAGTGTGGGATTCTAACAGACAACTAGTGGACCACCTTGGAGCCTCAAAATATGCATCTTCTTTCATGGAAATTGGTTGGTCCACCACCATCACTGACTGAATTTTATCACCATGCCTATTGTTAGAGTAAATAACACTGTTAAGAGGCATTGATGTAGCAAACTGACTTTATATATATATATATATATAGATGGATAGATAAAGGGTAGCATTATGCAATATGCTTTGATGGTATTTATAACACTGTTAAGAGGCATTGATGTAGCAAACTGACTTTATATATATATATAGATATAGATATAGATGGATAGATAGATAGAGGGTAGCATTATGCAACATGCTTTGATGGTATTTCTAAAGCGGACACAGAGTTCATTAATGGTGGGGATATGCTTGATTTGCTTAATAGATAAAGTTTTGATTAAATAAGTATAAGGTTAGCAGCCCTTGATCATTTAACCAATTGTCAAATCCATCAAATCAACGGCCCAGAAACTCCCATACCAACTTAGTTCAATAGCCCGTTACAGACAGTTCCTCTGCTATAAATATACCGGGCCTAGAATTGTTGACGACCTCTTGAATTTTGATAACTTTGCAGATATCTCCACGCCAAGAAAAAGAGAGCAGCAATGCACTGCTATAGGAGAAGAAGTGACTCCATCTTTGATGCTTTCACTCTAAATCCCCTACCATATCCAGTTCTCTTAATCTTGGCAGTACTATCAATATTTCTTGGCATGTCTTGGTTCTTTAGCTATGAAGACATGGTGGAGACTACTGAGGAACAAATGGGTTGGATTCTTTTGGTTGTACCGTTAGTGCTGATAGTCATAGTTCGATGGCTTTCATCTATGGAAAATCCTGACATGATCTTTGTTATGTCACCATGGGACAAGCGCCGGAGGACACACCACCGGCCATCAGAAGGGAGCTCTCCTTGGGGTGTGGCTGCTTTCATTGTGTTGCTTCTTGTTTTGGTGCAGTTTCAATCTACCTTTCTTGATAGCTGGCTTGTTTGATGCTACGCCTATACTAATTGATATGGATTGGAGATCAAAGAGTTTTGTTCTGTGGCTTTAGTTTATGTTTGAACATCGAGAAATATGAAATTATTGTATATGTATGTTGTAGAGGGTGATGCATTAAGATATGTGTTTGTGGCTTGAGTGTTCATGTTTGTTAAATATTTGCTTTGGTGGATGAGATCTTAATGAAGTTTTTTTCTTCATCAGCTTATACTGGCCATGTCAAATTAGTATATGCTCTTTATCTGGCTCAAATTTAATCTTGAATTGATTAATATGGTCCGAAGACTAAAACTCACCCTGATGAAAGAACTATCTGCCTGTTTGGATGCTGAGAAAATTCAGGAAATCATCCTCGCTCGTATAAGAAAATTAAATCATAGAACTTTATTGGTCTTGGCCCAAAACTTGAGACTTTTCTTTTCTTGTACGACATTTTCCCGGTAACAACGGAAACCTTGAAGATAAGTGATTGGTTTATTTTAATGTCTATGGTTATTAACTTTGCTTGATTGATAAAGATTAATAATTGTTGCAGAAGACAAGTTATCGCTCAAGACACTGACTTGAATTTCAAGTTAAGCGGGCATCAGTCAAATTTGTCTCATCCCCGCAGAAACACCCCACAGAACAAACCTACCAAGCTATAAGTAGGCATGGTCATCGTAATTCAGTGTCCACTGAGTACTCTTGAATTCTAAAAGTCATAAATTCTGTGAGGATCCAAGAATTTTCCATGAAAAGAAGTTATTGAAGGAGGGACCGAAAGCCCAATTGCAGATGTCACTGTCTCTACCTAAATAGCGGCAGCTAAAAGCAACACTTTAATTACTTTTATAATGAGAGCAAACTGCCTGCTTATCTCGCTGTTTAGCCATATGTGAAGGTCAGTTTCATCCATCTAACGCTTTGTCTTGGGTCATGCTGTCGTGGGAGGAGAAGAGTTCTTTATTAGTGACAAACAACCATTATTCAATCATCCAAACCTACCACTGCCTTCGTGGTCCAATGCTTATCCAGCCTCGTGCAAGAGAAAATCATCAAGAATGCTTGTGGGGTCTAGCTTTGCAATGACAATATTTTTTGCTCTTGTCAATTTACCAGCTTTGATTGAATGGCCATGAAGAATCTTCTTCTATTTTAACCCTGGAAGTTAGTTAGGGCATCAAAGGACTTTGATTCAAAACCCTTTCATATGGGAACAAATGTATAGCAAAATGGGCTATACTGATGTTTGTCTGTGATTCTTCATAGCTACAGGAGATCATCTTGGACTCACTGACAAACACCTGTTTTCTCGTGTTAATTTGTCCACGCCAAATTTAGCAATAAATGGGCATGGGCATGGGCGTGGCAAAGGAACGAGGTGTTGACCATGCCGGTGAGGTGGTGATTTAGTGGCTGCCTCCCATTTAAACCAAAGGAACATAGTAATCTTGACCAGTCTCTTGATTTAGATCGAGCAGGGCTGGAATTCATAGATACACTGAACATTTTGCTCACAACAGTGAGCAAAAACGAAGTAAATTCTTTCAAAGCATCATATCACCATTACAGTGCTTGTATCACACAGAGATAGTATTGCCTGACAAAGAAACTCAAACGATTCCACGATTTTAAGCTATCTTTAAGACTATATAGTTAATCAACATTTTGCAGAGTTTTTCCTTTTCTTTTTCGCTGATTTATTTACAAATTAACCCGACCCCCGAAGAGGTCCAAACCAATTGGAATGAAATGAAGATTGATAAGAAAGTAACATTAGAAGCAGCAACACGAAAACGGCAATACCCCAAGGGAAGGAGCTCGTGGAACGTGGAGCTGAATCATGCGGCGAATCTCTGAGCCGATAATAGAGCAGCCAATTGGTAGAATATGAAGCCATGAATAAAATCAGGAGGATAGGCAACAAGAAAAGGAATATTTGGAGGTTGACTGCAGAGTGGCGCAACTGGGCCTTATAGCCTGTGTAATGGGAGAGCCATAACAGGGAAATGACAATGCCAAAAATGGCTAGCAACGGGAAGGGAGGAGTAGACATGGAGGCCACGGTCTGGCCTGTCCACCCTTGTTTCCACTCGGGACCCCTTCTCTTTGGATAGAACCACTCCATCTCTTTTGTCCTCTCCTATTTCTCAATCCAAGCAAGCAATTCAATGGCGAGTTTCTTCAATTCAAGGGAGGTGATGGGCTTTGTTTGCTTTAATATCAAATTTGGTTAGGGAATATGTGCTTTGATTGTAGAATCCTTAAAGAACTTCTTTTCGGCTAATGCACACTCAAGTTTTGATACCAAATCCATTGCATGCAACCAAAAAAGGTGAAACCCCTTGAAAGAAAATATGATTGCTGTTTCTCTTGACAACATAAAGAAGTAATGGCAATGCCGGCGAGCTTTCTACCTCGTTGATAGTGTATTTTTGGTTTATATCAAGATTTCACCAATTCAATTCTTAACAAATGCTAAAAACTAAATTAATCTTCTATTCAGAGAGAGAGTGTTGTTAAGCTCGAGTCTCTTTTCTTATTAACACTAATCTGTTTCGATAAAAAATAATAAAGCAAATCTTCATTTTTTAAAACTAAGAAATCCATGAATTTAAAAGAACAACTAAATCTAGAGACAAGTCAAAGACAATAATTGTTTTGACATATTAATTATGTCGTATACCTTAAATGAGATAACCTCTTGTTTTTTCTATTTTGAATTTTGAATAATAGAACATTATGAGGTCATTTTTTATGTTAAATTTAGAAAGGGTTCATGGGTTTATTCAGTAATTTGATTTTTTTTTTGTGTTAGGTCGAAATTTTAAAAAGTAAATTACTCTCAGCATCCTATAATTTCATTATTTTTTTCAATTTACAACCAAGTTGTTGAATATTATACTTTACAAGCTTAATCAAAACATATTTTAAAAATCAATGAAAAAATAATAATGCTCTCATATATATTAAAGCATGGAAGCTAACCACCACCTACACACAACTCGTTATATCTATTGATGCTAATCTTTTCTTCTTTCTCACCTTTCTCTATAAAAAATCACAGCCTCGCTCCTAAAAAGTTACTCCTATACTCATAATTAATCAAATTTATCTTCTTCAAACCCACGACAACAATTGTTCTCTCTTATAATAGCAAACCTAACTACCACCCAAAAAAAATATTTTAACCCCTGTAGCCATAGATTTCAAGTGTGATAACAATATGTCGAATGACATTATTGAGACAAGGGTATAAACCGCCACAAGTAATAATTGTTGCCTTTACACTAGTTTGGAGTATATTTTCTCTTGAGACTCAACTCTAAGGACCTATTGTTCGAGCCAAGTACAATTGGGATCAATGTGCTCTTTTTCGACATATGTAAATGATGAGTAAAGTATGACCTTAAGAAACACTTTTTCATTATTATTTATGTATCCATGTCATTCCTCATCAGATGGATAACCACCAACAAAATATTCCATCATAATTGAGCATGCATAAAAAAAGATAAGATATAAGTGATATGGGGAATATTAAATCATCTTTTAAAATTTTTTTGGTTCTTTATGTTCCAATTAGGATGGTTAAAAATCAATCTTTTTTTTTTCAAATACATGTAGCCAAAATGCCAAGATTTCTTGATTTTGGAGGATTTGAGTTTGGTGGCTATGTTGGAGAGGGGGATAAAAAAATAATAGGGGCTAGGATTTTCTGAATTTTTTTTCTTGTTTATACATGACTGCGTTTTGGAAACAAAGGTTTTTAGTCATTATTTCAAAGTTAGTATGGGCCTACCAGAAACTTGGCTTTCTTTTGGATTAGGTCATAATTTTAAAAGGTAAATTACTCCGAGCATTGTTTTGGTTATTTTTCTTCACTTTACAACCAGGTTTTTGAATATTACATAACGTTAGCAAAGTAGATTTTGAAAATCAATGAAAAGACAATAAATTAAAGCATGAAAGATAATCATTATCACACAACTCATTCTCTCTTTTCACGTTAACATTCTCTCCTCTCTCACCTCTCTCTAAAAAAAATCACAACCTCTCTTCTAAAAAATTACTCTCATACTCATAGTCAACCAACTCATCTTCTTCAAACTCATGACTTGTGACAACAACCGTTTTCTCTTATAACAGCAGACCTATTATTCAACCCAAGTAAAATTAGGATCAATGTACCCAAATCTAGCATATGTAGATTATGAATAGAGCATGATCTTAAGAAGCATTGTTTCATTATCATTTATGTAACTATGTCATTCCTCATCATATGAATAACCACCAGCAAAATATTCCATCATAGGAGTTAGACAGTGTGGAAGAAATTGAGCATGCATAAGAAAAGATATAATTAGGGCTAAGATTTTTTGACTTTTTTTTTCTTGTTTATACAGGGCTGTGTTTTGAAAAAAAAAAGGTTATTTAGTAATTATTTCAAAGTTAGTACGGGCCTACTAGAAACTTGGCCTTCTTTTGGATTACGTTATAATTCTGAATGATAAATTTTTTGAAGGGTAAATTACTCTGAGTATTGTTTTTGTTATTTTTCTTCACTTTACAACCAAGTTTTTGAACATTACACAACGTTAGTCAAAGTAGATTTTGAAAATCAATGAAAAGATAATAAATTAAAGTATGAAAAATAATCATTATCACACAACTCATTCTCTCTTTTCACGTAACCTTCTCTCCTCTCTCACCTCTTTCTAAAAAAAATCACAACTTCTTTCCTAAAAAATTACTCTCATACTCACAGTCAACCAACCTCATCTTCTTCAAACCCACAACCTGTGATAACAATTGTTCTTTCTCATAACAGCAGGCCTATTGTTCAACCCAAGTACAATTGAAATCAATGTACCCAGATCTAACATATGTAGATGATGAGTAGAGTATGACCTTAAAAGGCATCCAACAAAATATTCAACCATAAGAGTCCTCATATTTAGACAAAGTATAAAGGAAATTGAGTATACATAAAAAAAGAAGATAAACGGTGATATGAAAAAAATATTAAATTACCTTTTAAAATCTCTTTGGTTCTTTGTTTTTCAATTAAGATAGTTGAAAATCAATCTTTTGTTTCCTAATATGTGCAGCTAAAATGCCAAGATTTCTTGATTTGAGAGGATTTAGGTTTGGTGGCTATGTTGGAGAGAGAGAGAGAGAAGACTCTTTTGTTTGAGAAGATGGAAAATAATGGGGGCTAAGATTTTCTAATATTTTTTTGTTTTATTAAGGATTGTATTTTAAAAAGAAAAGACTATTTAGTAATTATTTTAAAGTTGGTATAGGCCTGCCAAACAGCGATCTCTTTTTTCCTAATCCATGCCACCAAAACACCAAGATTTCTTTATCTGAGAGGATTTGGATCTAGTGACTGTAGGAGAGAAAGGGAGGGGAAGAAGATGGAAATAATAGGTGCTACAGTTTTCTAAATTTCAAGGTGTAGAGTTTAATATTTAAAAATTTGATTGCGAAGTAAAAAAAAAAAAAAAAAAACCACACTATAAGAGGATTGAAGTAATTTACCCGATTTTCAAAGGTAGCAGATGACAGGTCATACACAACAAGAGCAACATCAACATCAATTACCCTAACCAGGAGCATCAATATATAAACCGCATTGAAATCCCTTTTGCATATAACCTTTATATGTGTGCAAATGCAAGACGCTCTTATTTTAACAGCCATGGATAACAGATCCAACAGGCAACAAGAGAAAAGGAGGATCCCAGGCATAGGAGAAATGGACAGAAGCTGATGCCTCCAAGGAATTGCCATTGATAAGTAGACAAGTATCACCATTCTTCACAAAGATTGATGGATCAACACTTTCCACTGTTTGAAACCCCATGCAAGACAGCTTTATCTGGCTTTGAGCACATCTGCAGTTGTTTGTCACTGTCACATTCCATTCTGGCTGACCACTTATTTCTCTCCCACTTCGAACTGTGCCAATGTTGATGTTGTTCAAAGAGCAATCACACAATCCTGCATTTTCATTACACCAACTTTGGAAATCAATTTCACATAATCCGGCCTTCCAAAATTCATATAAATTATATTCATCAACAATCAATTTAATCAGTGATCTTGACATGCTTAGGACCCGATCACAGACACATATTCACCTTCATCCTTTGTCGAGGAGGGACCTTGTTCATGATTAACCTTCATGGTTTCAAAAGTTCTGTGTCTACCTCAGAAAAGGTACCGAGACCAAAAGAAAAACCCTTTATTTAAGCTCGACCAGAACAAATCGTTTTTCCTTATATCAAGTGATTAACACATCTCCCTTTGCAAAGAGAAGCTTACAACATCATGAAATCAGCTCATGGATTTACCAAATTAAGAACAGCGGCATGTGTTTATAACACAGCCCAATTGTGTGATTTTCTTTTAATATTATTGATAACAAAAAAAAAAAAAAAGAAGAAGAAAGAGAAATACCATATGCATAGGCATGTGTTTGAGCAAGAGAGGACAAATTAGGACAGCATGGCCTTCTTACCTCTGGTAGCAAGACATAAAACAAGTATTGCAACTAAAGCTTTCATGAGACCTGCCATTGCTTGTCTTCTTGTTTTCTGGTTTGTGTTTTGCTGGGGAAGGCAATCTCTTCTCCTTGACGGCTTTAGTAGCAAGACGGTTCATGCTCAGCTACTTTTATATTCTAAAAGTACATCGGATAATTATGGTACCCAAAAAGCTGATGTTGACTTTATTTCTGTAGATTTTCTCAACATATATGTTTCCGTAATTGGTCCAGCCTTCCACAAAATGATAAACACTAACAAAAGCTCGTGTTCCTTTTTCTTTTTGGACGGTTATTTAACTAATTTTTTTCATAAAAAATATATTTCACATTCTTTACTAGGGTTAACATGATAATCAGAACAAACCCTTTTATTACCTACGCTAAACCTCCAAAAATACGAATTAGTGAAGCTTATTGCACAGATTAACCATACCCTGGACTCTGGATTAATGCTTGCCCCAACAGTTCAGTTGTCATTTTTTTTTTTTTAATCAAGGGCAGTAATAAATTTAGTACGAGGAATACAAGTGTTGCTGAATGCCGCGGCCATTTCATCAATCCTTTTTACAGTACACGTATGTTCAGTCAGGCATATGTCCTAGTCAATTAACACGTGTTGTGAACACGCTTTATGGCTATAGACCTGTCCGAGTCAAGAACCATCAAAAGGCAAATGCTGGTCGGCATCTGGAGGTGCCTAGGCCTGCTTGCACAAATTTCAAAACAAATCGCAGAAAGCATGCAGAAAGAGGTCGTCCTATAAGAAATGTGAGGGGTTCATTGAGATCATAGCACCAGCCTGATTTATGTTTTAATCCTTTTCAAAAAAAAGCTGAGCAAAAGGGTTTGTTCCTTTTTAGGAATGGGAAAGATACGGATAAATAATCAAAACTTCATTTAATAAGACTTAACTCAAAGGTTGATTACAGTAAGCTTCAAAATGAAGCAGCTCCTTTTTGCCCTTTATTTGTCATAGCTTCCAACGCCAATTTCATATAATTAAGCAGCAACTTTCTTGGATGTTACAGAATTGACAATGGTAGCAAACTCTGGGCCCTGCATTCCAGGAAATCACAGTGTCATTGTTAATGCCTGCCCAGTTCGTTGGGATGGAGAGTATTCTAGGTACTTTTATGACAGCAAGACAGATTTTTCATTTGTGATATTGAAATTTAGAAGCAAAAAGTTAAATGCTGTAATATTTATTACCTTCAAGGATGCACCACCAACAAGGAAACCGTCAATATCTTCTTGCTTTGCAAGTTCAGCACAGTTTCCTCCATTCACGGATCCTGAAATGGAAATTCAGTTATAATTACATAACGAGCAACAGCAGTGAACAAGATCTACAGAAGCAGAATATTGTGAGAAGCTCAGAAGAACCGGAGAATTCAAAGGAACAATTTAGAAATGGGAAACCCTAGCAAACCAAACCGTTCAACATAACTTTATGATAATGGTCCCTGACTGCATATTGGCTGAGATTAACCTCTAATTAGCACAAGCATAGCTGGCAGGTTACCATAATGCCCTGTTTTGCCCTAGTCTATAAAGAAAACATGAGGAAAACCTTATGCCTATTCATTTGCGAGTTCATGCATATTTTGCATGACCTAAGCAAGAGAATTCACTGAGGCAAAATCATGTTCTCAACATAACACGGCAAGTGAAGTACCTCCATATATAATACGTGTTTTTGATGCGACTTCTGCCGAGACATTGTTTTTAAGCCAATCACGAACAGCTACATGTACTTCCTGAGCCTGCGCAGGTGTGGCCACTACACCAGTACCAATAGCCCAAACAGGCTCATATGCAATGACTATATTATCCCAGCTGGGCACAGCATCTGCGGGGTAATGGCACTACTGGTGTTAGGTTCTTACATTTTAACCTATCATCTCATATTCCAAGAGAAAGAAACATCAGCAATAACCTGCATATGCCTTCAGTTGCTGATAACAAACATCAAAAGTTTTCCCTGCTTCTCTTTCTTCTAACAGTTCACCAATACAAGCAATTACTCCAACACCCTGGCTCAAGGCATAAGCTGCCTTCTTTCCTATAAACTGTAATTAACAAAATTTCAGTCAAGTTCTACAGACGTCATACAACAGAAAAAGGAATTATGATCTAATCCTTGCAGCCACTAAACTTTCACCTGATCGTCTTCACCAATTACATGTCTACGCTCAGAATGCCCAAGGATAACCCACTTGCAGCCAATGTCTTTCAGTTGTTCCACACTGCAAATAAATTAAAGAAACATTTTGAAGACACTGAGAGAAGGCAATAGCATGGAAGCCTCGTAAAACAAAATAATCCTTGCTTGTAATTCCTTCTCCATGCAGCATTAGCACTATGAAAACCTCAGAGGTGAATTAAATTTAACTTGCACTTAATGCATGTAGCCTAAAACAACAAATGTCTCAATAATGGACCTGAAAAGAATTTCTCTTGGAAGAGATGTCCACCAATGTCCATGCAATTAATATGTAAATGCATAAAGCTTTGAAAACGTTTTCATAGGATAGAGTTGGTTTTTATTATGTTTTATTGGTCTTTTACAGGAAGGGAGTAGCAGTTGCCTCCAAACAAAGCTATAACTGAAAAGGAAGCAGCTAGCTGACCTGATTTCTCCTGTGAAAGCCCCACCCTTACTGACCCAAGAGTTCTGAGCTGATATCTCAATTCTGTCTGTTAAGGAAGACTTGACCTGATCGATGTAAATAAAGGGAGGTGCTACAACAACATCTGCGAAACTCACAGTAAACAATTTAAAAAATAAGAACCTCTTAACAACTAGATTTAAATTTCGCCTTGAAAAAATTAATAATAAAAGAACATTATATAGGAAAAAAAATTCCATGATATACAGATCACCTCCCTACCAAGAACAAAGGGGCACATTCACCACCACTAAAACCATGTCTAAATCATTTTGAAAACAACGGTGCCACTTGGGATGTGAGTCCATCGACAATACAAGTTTAGTCTAAACAACCATAACCAGTGAATGCCTATCAATTAAGCTTGATAGCAATGAACAGATAAAACAGCAAAGCACAAGAAAAGATTTACTCACCGACATCAGACTCCAACTTTGCGCTGTTCAGGTCTGAAATGAGCTTGGTAATGGATTCTTTTGTTCCATTCTAAATACAGAAACAAAGATGAGAAACTGGATCAGAACAAAAATCAAAACCTAAAAAGGGAAATCCAGTACCTATCTATCTCATCTAAAATTAGGCATAAAAGATTGTAGAACCATTGTCAAACTACAGACAAGGGCATGAGAGCCTGAACCCTGCCCCCCCCCCTCCCCCCACCCTTTTTTTGTCCTTTTCTTTTTTTTATAAGCAAGGCTAGGTACTTACATATTTCCAATCTAAACAGTGACTATAAGAAGAATTAATGTTAAAAGTTGAGAAAAATAAATAAAAACAAGAAATCAGTAAGAAATTAAACAAGGTACTCACACATTTCCAATTTCCTCCAACAAAGAACTGCAAGCATGAGAAAAAAGAAAAATTAATTAATGGATTAAAAAAATAGCAACATAGAGAACCAACAATCTAAACAATCAAATTTCCTTAAAAAAAGGGTTCCATTTACCAAACTCGCTTCAAGTAATAATCTTGAATATTATTATTATTATTATATAATAAAGACTAAAGTAAAGGTTACAAATATTATTAATAGTTAAAGAAACGAGATCTGGAGGAGACAGGGACTTTGAATAAGGAAGCAGAATGTGAAAAGGAAAAGGTTAAAAAGGCACCTGTCCAGTGCCAGCCATGGCAAAGACTCCTCTAAGAGGTTTTCGGGGAGAAGAGAAGCGAAGAAAGGACTGGGAATGAGAGTTGTTGGTATTGTTGTTTGGACATAAACGGCGAAGACCGGAGAACTCAGGCGCGCAATACGAAGTTGCAGATTTTGGACCGGAGAGTGAAGTTGAGAGCATAGCCATGGCCGCTAAAGTCAATTTTTTTTTTTTGCCTTTTTTTAGAGAAAAAAAAAACGTTATGTTACTGTTTGCTGGAAGTGATAGAGGAGAGGAGAGGCAGGGTGGGTTTTGAAGCTGTGGTTGTTGTGTTTATCGTATGGTGGGAGGTGGATAGTTGTTCGGTCCACGCGAGTTTTCAGAGCGTCGTTTGCACGAGGGATTTATAGTATTGCAGTCTATAGTTAAATAATTTAGCAAAATTAAATTTATAGTATTGCAGTCTATAAGTATAGCTATATAAAGTTAATCTCATCACCAAATAATATTCAGAAAATTAATTCGAAGAAGATATTTAAGGGGAGGAGGGGTGAGAGTTTTTTTGGTTGTTGATGAGATGTTCAACGCGCTTCAAGAGCGAAGTAATAAAAACATCGAAGCTATTTACAGGTGTACGTGTCGCTTTTCTTCGACGAGAAAACGACGGTTGCGGACGGCAAGCATGGGAAACGACGAGTCCACAGTGCGTCAATAGTCAATACCACAGTTGGAGTGTATTTAAAAGTGTGATTGTGGTTGTTTTTTAAATAATTTTTTGTGTCAAAATACATGTTAATAATGTTTTTTTATTTTTTAAAAATTATTTTTGACACATCAAAATGATTTGAAAACACTAAAAATATATTAATTTAAAGTTAATAAAAAAATTTTAAATTTTATCAAAAGCGCTTTTAAAACGCAGAAACAAACATGCTCTAATTTTATGGGATTAAAAACAAACTGTGTTATCAGGTTTGTGGGATTAAAATTTTGTTTATTTTTGTATTTTAAAAATAATACAATGTTCAATGAAACAGATTTTGACTTGTTGAATTTTAAAAAATAATACCTTTAAAAAAAAAACAGATTTTGACTTGTTGAATTTCAATCGGATTAATGGTCCACGAGTTTGACTAAATCATCTAGTTTTAACTTTAAAAGTAGCTCAAATTAACCAAGTTAAATAACCATGTTCAATGCCATCAACAGCCATAGCGACGTCGTTTCTTTCCTTCACGGGTAGATATTCGTCTCTCCACTGCTGAGCGTATTTGCTTGCTTGGGACCGTAGACGTGGACATTCATTTACAGTAGCGTTTGTATTATGTTTCGGAAGTTTTTTTTTTAAAAAAAAATTATGTTTGCTTAAAATTAATTAATATATTTTAAAATAAAAAATACAGATAACAAATGTGGTGAGATAATTTAATCAAAGAAAGTTACGGTTATTGTGAAATAAAAAACCTAATGGTCTTCTCAGATTTAGGTGGCGAGCCAAGATTGTTAGCTAATCTTGAGATTAAAGGATTTCCTAAGTAGGTGACTCACCTAACATTTAATATTATTAGAAAGAAAACTAAATGACTTGGTGAATTCACTGTAACAGTAGCTGTGGATTGCTATAATAAAATTTATTTTGGGCCCCACACTGAAAGAGTTGGAAACCTATGGGATGGAAGTATTTTGATTTTTTTATGCTGATGTATTAGTCATTAAAAAATTAAACATGAGTATTATTATTTTTATAGATTATTTTAACAGTAAAAAAATATATATTTACCCTTAGAATCAATGAAATTTAAACTCGCTGATCAACGGTGTTTTTAAGCTTGCAGAAACTTGAAAATCAATGAAATACATCTTTGTCGTACGAGATAAAATAGCTTTTATATATTAAGGGGTGTTTTGGTACTTCATATTAGTTTATTTTATTGTTTGCTTATGAGGGGTGCTTTTTAGTAATTTAATATTAATTTTTAATATAAAATTTTGAAAAGTTGTTGGTGTGTGGAAAACACGCACCGGTGCGTTAGTGGCGTCCACACTTTTTCTATGATGCATGCGCAACGCCATTGTTTGTCCAAAAATAACCTTTCATTGTATCGCTAGAAACGCCATCACATGATCTTTCTCCCTGTATAGAGCGTGTCGGTGGTGGCCCGATGGCTAATGTTTGTCATTCATCTAGCTGAGGCGAACTTAACAGTTGCATCATTTGTTATACAAGTAACTTTGGGGACAGTTTGCAAATATTGCGAAGTGCTCCTTTTAGGGCACCTATTCTCCCACCACTAATTACTATGCCTACTTTCTGCTCGGCCTCTCGGACCCTTCACAAAATTTGAGCCTGGTTTCTCTCCCTCATCAACAATGCAGATCCTTTACCATGCTGCCTCAATACTAATTCATTCACCCATCTGTATTCTTATTGCCCGTGTACTGCTGGAAGATAAAATCTTGGACCTTGCATTTGCATTTAGGTTCTATTGCTCGTTAAACATCTTGTGAAGGAGGCAGCTAGCGCTGGCCTGGATGGGTGTTTTCCTGCTTGAGTTATTCACACTATTTTCCTGGCCTAGCTACTCATACACTCAGATGATGATTAGGTGTTGGTAGAATAGGAGTAGAAGCAGGAAAGTTGTTTGTAGTGGATAAGTTGTTTGTAGTAGATTTATCTTTTTTTATTTATTTTAATAAACAAGTCGTAAAAACAACCAGGTGAATATTTTATTTTGGATAGTTAAATATCTTGATTTATATCTCTTAATCTTATCAATTTCTCTTGTAGTTATTATTAATAATTTTTTTCTTTTTAATTTATTTAATAAGATACTCGCATATTTTAATTTATATTTTAATTTTTTATGTTAAAAATACATTAAAACAACTTACATAGCTTGTATTTTTTGAAAAAATATTTTACTCTAGACAAAACACGGGTTAAATGGCTAGTTTAAGTTTAACCCTAGTTTAATGTGAAGGGAAATCTTCGATAGCATGGGTGCAGGGTTAGAGGAATTGGGAACATGACATACTTCCCCTGGAACATGAGAGATGAAACCATAATTCCTCGTCATTCAGGGTAGAAAGTGAGTGCTGTGCGCTAGGCTAAAATATCTTGGTGTCTAAACTCTCAGGTAGCTGCAGGGAGGAGCAGTGGAGTCCAAGAAGGTTCTGCCACATACAGGAAGAGTCGTGCTAGCAGAAAAAAGGGGAAAGCGACCCCATCCTTGTTGAAGTTTCAGCAGAAATCCAAGAAAAACAGTTGCGACGGTTGAGACAATGAGATCCTATTTGCCTCCTGTTTTTGTCTTTGCTTCAAGCAATTCCTCGACAAAAAAGTCCAAACCGACAAAGCAGTATCTTAAAACAAAACATCGGTTTCAACTCTCAAGATGGAAGATACCAGACCAGGCTTCATTTCCAACATACCCTCGGTGTAAGTATTCTCTGTTGCGCATCATTGGCAAAAAGATCTAACCGGGTCGGTGTGTATCCTTATCCGACATTAAAGTTAATTAAGATAAGTAGATAGATATTAGACAATAA
>Ga0325402_1002916_pt1 | contig 15247 bp, 12 predicted proteins | sample PopdelMetagenome_22_FD_207212 | JGI IMG/M metagenome (GOLD analysis project Ga0325402, IMG submission 207212) | Populus deltoides microbial communities from Bellville, Georgia, United States - Xylem-PdKOR-R3 | ecosystem: Host-associated > Plants > Phyllosphere > Stem > Wood/Secondary xylem... | reverse complement strand
AGAGAGGAATACAGGAGAGAAAAACAGAAAGAAAAGGGAAGGGAAAGACGGAGAGGAGAAGAACACAGGGCTTCATCATTTCAAAAAAAAAAAGCAGAGAAAAACCAGAAGAAAAAGACCCAGCGTTGATCGTCTTCATCGTCCCCAGAACCAGTCACCATCGATCCTGTGCAGCAGTTTCATCGCCATCATCTTCGTCTGTTGCAGTTAACAGGTAGGCTTCACACATTTCTCTTCACATTGGATTTTTTCTGCCATTTTCTTGCACTTGTTGTTTTCATTTGTTATGTTTTACTGCCATGTGAGGAAGCTCACGCGAGCCTCTTATCTACCCAGTGACCCGCCCAGCCATATGGGCCGCGCTGGGCCCAGCCCGAAAAAAATAAAAAAATTTCTTCAAACAAAATTCTTTTCAGATTTTTCGCAAATATTTTACTGTATTTTTATCAATATCGGTTTGTATTTTTATACTGTAAAGATCCAAATTCGGTATTAAATACCCAGTTTTTGTAAAGAAAAAAATAAAATAAAAAAATAAAATAAAATTATTTTTTTATTTTCATGCATACGACCAAGTATCTCTAAAAAAAATCATATTGTATCTTAAAAAAAAAAAAAGGTTTTAGCATGCATTTTGACTTTAATAACTCGTTTATTAAAGTCATGAGAACTGGCAAATATTTCAAAAATTCCAAAAAAAATATTTTATTTTTTTCTTTTATCTGGGGTTACGACCTTATACGTAAGACGTATTCCGGATATTAAATTCTTTTATTGACGTTAGAACGGTTAGGTTTTACCCGATAAAACAAGGATTTCCTTACCGAGGAGAACTTTTCTTAAACCATAGACGGACCAACAACTAGAAAACACGACAAGATCTTAGATTTTATCAGACAATAAAACAATGCAGCCTACCTTAGGTAAGGGGTATTTGGGGTGCTAATACCTTCTCTTTATGCAACCAGTCCCCGTACCAAATCTCTGAGACCAGTTAGGGTTCCTAGTGACCAAAATACTAGGTGGCGACTCCCATTCCATTTTTTCACTCATAAAAGACAAGAATTCCTTGTCTCCCCACATATTTTCCAGATTTTCCACATAAGATAGAATTCGAGGGTGGATGTTTTCACGCACACGTGCGACACCCTTAATGTTTAAGCAAACTAACCACCATATCCTTGATATTACGCACATCCTCTCGAATGTAATGCACCTCACCCTCAATATGTTCTAGTCGACCTTCCATCCTTGATTGCTAAAAGCTTGCACCAACATCTTCAGAGGAGGAAGTTGTAGGTGGTGTCACAAATACATTAACAAACTCACCATCATCGTTGATATGTTCTTCCTCTTCCTCATCATAAACTTCAACTTGGTCTTTGAGAGCCCAAACACCTTCCTCATTTCATACAAGTTTCATCTTAGTGAGGGTTTAATGATCTATCCGTATATGTTAACTCAATATCAAAGGGTTCAAAGATTGTAGATAGACATTGACAATAAAGTAATGACTTTGTTTTTGGTTGTTTGTCACAATAAGTTTTTCATCATTATGTATGGAAAATTAATAGGCCTTTTCCTAATCATATAATCAATAAGGCACAAATTCATAAATGTAACCTCTTCAAAATACCCCTTTTGGGGCAAGATATTATGTGTTATGATCCTATGTAGCAATATAGATCTTAGCAGCAAGTCTTGACTTTTAATTTTTGCACTTGATCAAAATCATGTCTATTAGTATGCATTATCATAACATCATCATACACAAATCCCTCAATAGCAGGGATAATCTTTATTTCAAAGACATGAGGTCCTTTATTTCTAATACCCAAAATATTTGCTAACATAACATAATTAAACTTTATTGGTTTATTTTAAAGGCTACCTGTGATTCTAGGCTTTATGGTTTTTCTTGTATTAGCAAAGAACATCCTAATAAGAGTAGGGCATATGAGATTTTTCATGTTATAAATGTCACTCTATCCCATTTCATCAAACAATGTATCTATCCCAAAAACATTTATATCATCTCTTATTCCTCTTTCAATTGCAATAACTCTATTTGAGAAATTGTTCATATACTTTTCAATGTTATTTGGAATAAATTGAGGGTCATTGACCCTATTTCTCTTTGATTCACTTTTTCTAGTACACTTCTTAGGCGCCATTGAGCTTTAAACTTGAGGAAATATACTTAAGAATGTTGGATTTTGATGGGAATTAAAAGATTTTTAGAGAGGGTTCCGAGTTAGGATTTTAAAAATTGATTTGGGGGTTTTTCTTCTTTGCTGGAAAAAGACAGCAGTATATATATCATTAAGCAATTAATCAATCGATTGCCTAGAATTAGTTAAACTGATCGATTGATTTAACTCAACCTTAAAATTTTCTAAATTTCTCTTTTGATCCTTCTTATACACTTAAAAAGGGTCCTTTTGATATAAAAATATTATCCAAAATGCAAAGAAATAAGGGGGTCAAAATCTAAAAATTTGAGCAGTAGCAAAACTATTTGTCCTGATGTCCTAACCAGTTGGCTAGTTATTTCAGATGTATAAACCAGTTGACCGGTTCATATGAAAACCATATTTTTCCAGTTTTAATCAAATTGGATGTTTTATGAGACTAAGTATTATTTTATCCAACTTATTGTCTCAAAATCTAAACTCAATCAAAACTTTAAAAAGTTATTGTTCATCTAGTAGTTAACCATTTATTTCTCTGTTTCAATCGGTTGGTCAGTTGAATTGGTATAACGAACCGGTTGACCGATTCGTCCTCAATCTGACAGATTTTTCACATAAATAAGGTATACATTTCATCATATAAACATGTCCAACTTATTTCCAATAATGTATACACGTAAAGATAAAGCCCTAAATGTCATTAGCATGAATAAACATAAATTCCTTTGTATTTTGCAAAAAAGATCCTTACCTAAAAGCTTTGTAAAAATATCTGCAAGTTGATGTTTTGTGCTAACAAATTCAAGTACAATGTGTCCTTTCAAAATGTGATCTTTTATAAAATGATATCTCACTTTAATATGTTTTGTATATGAGTGTTGTATAGGATTTTTAGATAGATTTATAGCATTTGTGTTATCACGTATAATAGGAACATGATTAAAATTTAGTCCAAAGTTTTTTTAGGTTTGTTTCATCCATAAAATCGAAGCACAACAACTATCCACTACAATATATTCTACATCAGTTGTTGATAGAGCTACTGAGTTTTGTTTCTTGCTAACCTAAAATAATAGTAATGATCCTAGAAAGTGACATGTTCCACTATTACTTTTTCGATCAACTTTACACCCAGCAAAATCAGCATTCGAATAGCTAATCAAATTCAATTCGCTCCCTTATGGATACCAAAATCCTAAATTAATTGTACCATGCAAATATAAAAAAAAAATTGTTGATTTTTTAGGACATGCATGCAAATATGCACATATACAAACACTAAACATAATATCAGGTATACTTACATTTAAATATAACAATGGACCAATCATACCTCGATATTTGGTGATGTTTACATTCTTACCGTTTTCATTCATATCAAACATTGTTGATGTCTTCATAGATGTGTCAGCTTCCTTGAATTATTCCATCACAAATCTCTTTAGTAGATCCTTGAAGTACTTGCTTTGGTTGACAAAATATCATTTCTAGTTTGCTTAATTTGCAACCTAAGGAATAAATTCAATTCTCTCATCATACTCATTTCGAATTCATCATACATGCACTTTGTAGATTCCATACAAAGAGATTTGTTATTAACACCAAATATAATATCATCAACATATATTTATACAAGTAAGAGATCTTTACCTTTTCTCTTTGTGAAGAGGGTGGTGTTAAGTTTGTCAATGTTGAAATCATTTTCAATGAGAAAAGTCTTTAATTTATCATACCAAGCTCTAAGTGCTTGTTTTAAACCATATAAAGCCTTTTTAAGTTTGAAACATGATCAAGTAAATGAAAGTTTTCAAACCCTTAAGGTTGCTCAACATACACATTTTCCATGATGAAAAACCATTTAAAAGTGCACTTTTAACATCCATTTGAAAAGGTTTAAAGTTACTATGACATACAAGATCTAAAATCATTCTTATTGATTCTAGTCTAATCACTGGTGCAAATGTTTCTTCATAATCAATACCTTTTTCTTGATTATAACCTTTCACAACTAGTCTAGTTTTATTTCTAATTATGGTTCAATACTCATCAACTTTGTTTCAAAAACCCATTTTGTTCCAATAATGGATTGATTTTTAGGTTTAGGGACTAGTTTCCAAACATCATTCCTTTCAAATTAGTTTAGCTCGTCTTGCATGGCTAAGATCCAATTTACATCCTTTTCGGCTACTAAGAAGGATTTGGGCTCTATATGCAAAACAAATACACAATGTTCTTTAATGTTTCTTAGATATATTTTAGTCTTAGTTCCTTCAAATAAATTACCAATTATTAAATCGAGAAGATGAGAGCTTACATACCTTAGCTCTTTTGGTGGCACAAATGAGTTACTTATCATCTCTTTTTTATTACTTGTGCTTGGTTGTTCTTTATTCATTTCTTCATTGTTAGTCTCTATGAGGGTCTTATAAATAAGACTTAAATGTTGAACACTTTCATTAATGTCATCTAGAATCTCAACAATTTTATTGTTTTAGGTTTCCTTAAATACGACATGCATAGATTTCTCAAAATAAAAAGTTATATTATTATATACTTTATAAGCTTTGCTAGAGGAGGAATAACCACGAAAGATACCAACATCGAATTTTGAATCAAACTTATCCAAATTATCTTTAGTGTTAAGAATAAAGCATTTTGAATAAAGTTTTTTGAAATATGAGATGTTCGGTTTCCTACCTTTCATAAGGAGTCTTTTTTAACTCCAATTTTAAGGTAACATGATTTTAAACATAGCAAGATGTGTTTACGGCTTCTACCCAAAGCATTTAGGAATATCAAATTCATTTAACATTGTTCTTGCCATTTCTTGAAGAGACCGATTTTTTCTTTCTACAACCCCATTTTATTGGAGAGTTCTAAGTGTTGAAAAGTTATGGTGATATCATTTTTTTCCACAAAACTTTTCAAACAAATCACTTATAAATTCATCATCATATTCGCTCCTTATGTTTATAATTAAAAAACCTTTTTTTCGTTTTGAACTTTCTTTGAAAACTTTACAAATTTATAAATAGTTTCATCTATTGATTTTAAAAACAAAACTCATGTATATCTTGTAAAGTCATCCATAATCACAAACACATTTTTATTACCACTTATGCTTCTGGCTCTAGTTGGTCCAAATAGATCTATGAGTAACAATTCTAAAGGTCTTTTGGTAAAAATATGATTCTTACTTTTAAAAGATGTTTTTACTTGTTTATCCATTTGGCAAATATCACACAACTTTTTTTTTTAAAGCAATATGGAGTCCTTTAACAAGTTCATTTTTGACAAGTTTAGAAAGAATATTTATGCATATATGAACTAGTTTTCTATACTAAAGAAAACTATCATTAATGCTAGCAATAAGATAACTTTCTATCCTCATGCATGCATCAATATTAATCTTATAAACATTTTATTTTCTATTACCAATAAACAATACTTTATCATTTTCAAGGATTAAGCAACATGCATGATCAAACATAATCTTGTAGCTTTTATCACACAATTAACTAATATTTAGCAAATTATGTTTTAGACTATTTACAAGAAACATTTTTTTTTAATTGAGGGAGAGGACTTACCTTCAATATTGCCAACTCCAATGATCTTTCCGTTTGAGTTGTCTTTAAAGGTAACTTTCCACCAATGATGGTGGTAATGCTTGAGAACAATGAATCATCCCCGGTTATGTGTCTTGAGCAAGCACTATCTAAGAATCACTCTTTATATTCCCTTGATTCCTACATACAGAAAATAAAGATGAGGTTTTTGGTACTCATACATTCTTAGGTCTTTTGTGGTTAGTGGTGGTTTCTTTCGGAACCCAAGTCATATTGCTAAGTTTTTTTCTTCTTTATATGACATACATATAAATCAAGTGATCAATGCTTCTATAATAATTAGGAGTGAGCAAAAAAATCGATAAACCAATTAAACCGAGAAAACAAAAAAAAAATAACTGAAAAAACCAACCGAAAAAAACCGAATTAACCGATTAAAAAATCACAAAAAAAATTCTGATTCGATTCGATTTCGGTTTTCAAAGTCTAAAACCGATTGAACCAAACCGAACCGAACCGGTTCAACCAGACCAGCACTTAAAAAAAACTATAAATAGGATGCTTTTTCTAACCCTAAACCTCAAGCTTAAACTTTTCTCTTTGCATTCCCTAAACACAAAAATAGCCGCCCCTCCCCCCCTTCTCTCTGCATCTCTCCCCTCCTCCTCCCTTTCTCTTTGCATCTCTCCTCTTTGATTGGAGAAAGAGACTGATTTGGTGCAACAGAGTTGAATCGGTCGCCATTGAGAGCGAGTTTAGGGTTTTTTCTTTGCAGCTGTGTGGTGGCGGCTCCAAAACGAAGTGAAGGAAAGATTAGAGAGGAAAAAAAAGGGATTTTTTTAACTAGCGTGTAAGGGTTTGGCCCTTCCTCTTTGATTTGTTTCCTCTTATTCAAATAATAATGTTTTGATGGTTTTATATTTTAATAACAGATATCTTTTGATCTTTTCGTTGTTTTTTTTCTCTCCAGTCAAATGACTTCTGTTCTTTCCTTTTATTTTGTGTATCTTTTTGCAAAGTTTAATTCTTGGGCAAAGATCTAACAAAAAGAAAATCGGGATTGAATTTTTGGATATCATACATGCCCAACCAGTTAAAAAAAGAGTCATACTTGTTGAGAAAGCCAAGATTTCTCAGAAAATAAGCATAGAAAGCACAGATCTGTGAAATTAAAAATAAAACAAAAATAAAATCCCTAAAAAAATATGATTAGTGAAAAAACCCAGAAATAATTTTCGGTTTAAATTGGTTTGGAAGGGAAAAAAATCGAGCCGAACCAAACATGGTCTGTTCGAACCGGTTTTCAGTTCGGTTCAAAAACTTGAAAAAAAATAATTTCGGTTTGATTGTTTATTTTGGCCCAAAACCGGACCGAACCGAAAATGCTCACCCCTAATAATAATTACATGTTTGGTTTGGGTCCTGTGATTATTTGGCTTTAACAAAGTAATTTTTTAAATATTTTTTATTCTTCTTAGGTTAATAGCCTGAACCTTTTTTTGTTGAAAACACATCTTTAACTAGTAAGTATGGTTTCTAAGATCTTAGAACCTTGAGTGAATTTAGCTGGTGTATAATTTAACTTATCAAACTTTTCTTTTAAAACCTTGTTTCCATTTTCAAGTTGGTTCATCTTATTGCAATCATTAATTACAATGCATGCTGTCTTTTCTAAAGTATTTTTCTTAACAAGTAAACACGCATGGTTTTTTTTAATAAGTTATACTTGAAACCTAACTTCTTGTATTCATCATATAATATCTCAAATACATCACACAATTCATTGTAAGAGAGATCGGATTCATTATACAAAAACATTACCTCATTATCACTTTTAATTTTCATGAAACACATGTTTGCAACATGCTCTTCATCATCACTTGAGCTAGAGTCTAAGTCATCTTTTCATATTGCTTTCATTGCTTGTTTATGATAATGGTTCTTTTTCTTTTTTAAAAGGAGGGGGAAAACAACCTTTATGTGTCCTGTCTTGTTACACTTGTAACATCTAAATGTTTTCTTGCTATATTCTTTCTTATTTCCATCATTCTTGAAGTTTGAAAACTTTTTGTTATCTTACTTCTTTTTTAAGAAATTTTAAAATTATCTTGTGATAAGTGCAGTATTCTCCTTCACTTCATCATCATCATCATCATCATCACTATTAATATGGTGTATAATTTTGAATACCAAATTCTTCTTTGGCTTCTTTTCTAGTTTTTTATTTTCCATAGTGATTTCAAGAGTCATAAGTGATCCAATGAGTTCATCCAATGAAAGTTTGGTGAGATCTTTAATTTCTCGGATTGCCGTCACTTTTGCTTCCTAAGTCTTTGGTAAGGACCTAAGAATTTTGCTCATGGTATCGACATTAGTATAAGTCCTACCAAAGAACATCTAAATTATTAGTGAGAGTTGTCAATATAGTAAACATACTAGTTATGGATTTATTTGGAAGCATTTTAAGTAACTCATATTGATGTACTAACATGTTAATTTTTTATTCCTTTACTTGATTCATTTTTTCATGTGTTATTGCTAATGCATTTCATCTATCTCTAGCATTTCTGCATGATATGACCCTATTGGATTCACTTATACTAAATGCACAATATAAAGTATTCATAGCTTTGGCATGTATAAATAACAACTTCTTATCACCATCGTTATACTTGCTTCTAGGTTTAGAACCGTTATATTATTTTTAATTTTAGTAGGCTTGTGAGGTCTATTTTCAATAAATAGCGATAGATCATAATCAATAGATTGAAGATATATAATAATCATAACTTTTCAATAGGTATAATCATTATAATCAAAGAAAGGTGGACTAGAGGTTGATGATCCTTCATTTTGAACATTCAAACTAGTAATTTTCATTCTACTAAAAGTCTAAGAAAACTTATACAAATAAGAACTAAGCTCTAATACCAATTATTATTCTAGAATTAAGGCAACAATAACACCTAAAGATGGTGGATTAGGTGTTTCACTAATAATAAATATTGCAATTAACTTAATTAAACACAATTAACCAACAATATAATTAAAGTGCTTAAGGTAAAGAGTATAGGGATAGAAATTGCAAACTTGGTTTTTAACGTGGTCTGGCAAGCATACATTCACACCTTAAGCACCAAACTGATCTTGAGTATCGTTTTCTTTACTAATCCAAGCTAAAGATTACAATGTTCTTGATGAATCCTCACCAAGCCCTTTTTTCATCATTTGAAGAATACTTTTTTCAAGATTTTTCATCTTGGTGATGTACCTCACCACATTACCAAGAGTTTTTCAAATAAACTCTTGAAGGATTACAATTTTGTTTGAAATATAACACACAGTCTCAAATAATAGATAATACAATTGAAGCTTATATTTTTATAGCTCACTCAATAGTAGTTAGAATATATGAAGGTGTTTAAGTGTAGTGAGTGTGAGGATTTATACTCTTATGCAAAAATATGAAGGTTTTAATGCAAAAATATGAGTATAATTTAGGATTGATAATTTGAAGTTGTTTTTTCTCTTAATATATATATATTCTGCAATTAGACAAGCTATATATATGTTTCTAGTAAAAACTAGTCGTTTTATAGCCATTATTGTTCATTTGACAGATGAAACAATCAATCAATTCGAATTGGTCATGTCAATCAATTGACTGGTTCCAACAAATTTCCAGATAATCATCTCTGATGAACACATGATCGATCGGTTCACTTGGTATGGCTAAATGGTCGATTCATTGAACTTAAAACCTAGTTTTTATAGTTTTAAGCCTGGTAAATCTTGAACCAATTAAATACATATATGTAAAGTGTGTGAATTCACTTTAATTTATGCTATGAAGTTAGACATAAGGATTTACATAATTTGCACTAAAATGAATTCTTAAGAACTAGGTCTTCACTTGCTTTGTATCTTGAACTTGTTTTTAATTTCTTCATTTAATTCTTCATGCTTATTGATGATCTTCATATAAACCTGTTTAAATTTATTCTCAACCAAGCAAATTATTAGTTAATTTTTATCTAATTATTATCATCAAAATATATAAAGTATTGATGTGACCTAAGGGTCAACATGTCCATTGGAAGACGCCGCACGCATGGACACATCTTCCGCACACGCCAACAACTTTTTAGAATTAACTATTGATTCATCAAGCAAAAAAAAACTAAAATACCCTTAATGGTTTTGGAATTAAAAAAAAAACAACAACATGAAGGAACTAAGACACCCCTAGGCATATGGCCAAATGTTTTATGATTCTAAGAAATGAAATGAAATGATAAAAGAAACACCCTTGGTCAACCATTGTATTTTTTTGGCTTTGAAGGTAAATTAGTCATTTAAATATTCTAAAAAAATTAAAAGGATTTGTATCTCTGGATAATTTTTTAATGACTAATGAACTATTAAAAAAGACTGAATTACCCTCAAATTAAAAGCATCAATTTTTTTCAATAAAAGGTAAAAAAAATAGCTTCATTGTTAATTAACTTTATGAAATTTATCACGACGAATTTATCTTCTTTCTTTCTTTTCTCTATCACTATATTCATATCCAATTCTTTATGGTTTCATATTTTACTTTATTTTTTTTATTTTTTGCACCATTATTGTAATTTTATTTCTTAATTTTATGGGATTCTTTTAATAAAGGTTTAACAATTACATTGAAAAAATACTTTATGGTTTTTAAGCATTGACGCTATAGAGAAGGACTCTTCTCCGCCGTTGATGCGGGCTTTACTTGAGGCTAACAAGTAATGAATTAAAAGGAAGTTAGGCTAGAAAGCTAAACATGATATAGAGGTAATGAAAAGACAAAAATTATTATTATAGTTTATTAAAAGTTAATATAATATTGTAATTGTTTTTTTCATGACAAATAACATTAAAAAAAAATAGTTGGAAACATATAATAAGATAGATAAGCATGACTTGTAGTTTTTTTTAAAATCCTAAAAAAAAGAGAGGAGAAATAGACTATTGTATTAATAGAAAATAAATATATGATGAGTTTAGAAAACTTGTTTAAAAAACAATGGAAGTTTTTGCATAGAAAACATGAAAAAAAAAATAATGGAAGAAACTTGAAAGACATGAAAAATATTTTCCGAAAGAGAATTGGAAAGCTGTTTTTGAATTATTTTTTTCTTACTCATTTTCTAATTATTTGAATGGAAAAAAATAATTCTTTAACACAAAATCCTATTTTTAATTTTCTGTGGAGATACTTTTCTAAAAATCAGAGTTATTTTCTACGTCTGGAAATTTTCAATTAAGTACTCACATCCCTTTTCAAGGCATTTCATCCATATTTTAATCTAAATTATATTTTTATATATATAAGAAGCAATGTTATTTTATAATAAATCTATAGTTTTTTCTATTTAAAGATTATAACGAGAGTTCTAATTGATGCGAGGGTAAAATTGAAAATAAATATAGTGATACTCCTCAAATAGTTCAAGAGCTATATTTGAGGTTTGCCCAAGTTATTATTATAAGTAACATAAACAAGACGGGAGTAGTTTCTGTCTTGTTGATCTGGGAGTTTACAGTACAGTCACAAGGCTGTTTTGCTTTGTTGCTTTGATTGCGGACTTCGAACTCAAACTGTAGAAGAGAGATGAAAGCGCTGCCTTCATCGTCTTCAAAAGGGCCTGTCAAGTTCAAGATGTAAGTTTTTTTTCTTTTCCCTTTCCCTTTTCTTTAGGGTTTCTTTCAAGATTTCTTGATATAACTAGAAACTGAGAGGAAGAAGCAGGCCAACAAGGGAGAACTTGGTGCCAATTCGTCTGGACATAGAATTAGAGGAGCAGCGTTACAAAGATGCCTTCACATGGAATCCCACGGATCCAGACTCTGAGATTACCATCTTCGCTAAAAGAACTGTCAAAGACTTGAAGCTTCCTCCTCCTTTTATTATGCACATTGTTCAATCCATACAGGTCCTGCCCAGCTCCTCTTCACCTTTTTTTTATTTCCCTGTTAATTGATAAGAGCATAAGCATGCATTTAAGATTACCCTTAATTTATCTCTATTGTTATTGTTATTATTATTTGGATCAGACACAATTGGCCGAGTTTCGATCCTATGAAGGTCAAGATATGCTGTACACTGGAGACAAGATTGTGCCTATTAAGGTTTTTCTTTCTTTCTTTCTTTCTTGCACCGAGTACTGTTCGCTGTCTTACTGTTCTATTTGATTTCGGTTGCTTGCTATAATGTGGAAGGATTTTGCTTTGTTTCTTCGATCTCAGCTTGATCTTCGCGTGAATAACACTCTTATAAAGGATCAGTTTTTGTGGGTAAGATAGCACTTACTAATAATTAACCTTCGTTTCACTCGTATTCGTTCATATGCTCTATATTCTTCCACCAGTTTTTATGGATCTGTTTCTTTTAATGCTTTTATTGATTGTCAATTTCAGGACATGAACAACTTTGACAGTGATCCCGAAGACTTTGCTAAAACCTTTTGCGACGATTTGGGTATTCAAGACCCTGAAGTTGGAGTAAGCAAGGCTACTACTCTATTATCTGTACTTCCCCTCTATCTCATTCGTCTAAATGCTGATTCCTCAAGACCAACATTACCTTATTCTTTGCAGCCTGCAGTTGCCTTTGCTATTAGGGAACAGCTTTATGAGGTGACAACCTTTACTGCATACTTAATGTTTTTCCTTCTTTCTTTCTTTTTTTGTTAGAGTTGGATGCATTTCGATTTACCATATCTATATGCTACTTGTTGTGCCAGACTGCAGTTCAAAGTGTCGCTGCTGCAAGAGAAATCAGAATGAGTAAAAAGGGACGTCGTGGTGCCGAATATGTTCCTGCAAGGTTTCTTTCACAAGTCTTATCATATTCTTGTTACTAAACATTTGTTTCATTGTGGAAGAGGGTGTATGTTGAGATGATTTTAATGTGAAACATTGTCAGAACTTGAATCTCACTGACTCCCTCCCTCTCTCTCTCTTTATCGCTCATAGTAAAGCAGGCGGTACTTCATTGGATTTGATGAAGTTGTTCAACAACAAATACAGTGTGGTTCGGTATGTGGTTTCTATCTCTACCAAGTTTAATAAACTATAAGTTTGCTGAGACTTGAAGAATATACATATTGTATTGTAACGTTAATTTGCAGTAATTGTAATGCTTCAAGGCAAGGGACCAAGTTCTTAATAACTGTAGTTTCCTACTCTGCATCATTATAATGATCAATGCATGTTTTTTCATAAATTAAATGTAGCATATACCTTGTATCTCCTTTCTCATACCCCTCATAGAACACCTTTTGTAACTTCGTTATTCCTCTTCTTTTCTTTGAAACTGAATTTCGCATAAGCTTCCCCCAGTAGTTCTTGAGAGTAACTTGCTGATATTGTCCCAAGAATGGTAAAGAGAAGGAAAGGAGAAAAAATGGATTCAGTTATTGTTAAGAACTGGAGGACTCCGTTCCATCATTTCTTGATACCAGTAATCTAAAATCAAGTTGTGATATGGGGAGGGATATTTAAGAAAACAAGTGTCACCCTTATTTTCTTTCATCATTATATATTCTACCCCCTGGCCACTCAAGTGCATATTTCCCTGTCTAAAGTTTACGCAGACATCTCCAGCTGCGTGTTGTTCTATCCATAAATCTTTCTTTCTTTGAATTATGCAGCGTATATTTTTTTTCTTTGCAATGCGCCATCTTTGAAATGTTATATTTTTGTTCATTGTGTTTCATGTCCAGTATGCATTGAAGATTCCATTATCATGAAATTTTATTGGCAGGAAGCTTACAAGTGTTTGTTGATTTTCTCGTACGCCTCAGGAAAAGAAAGGATTGGGATGTGTATGGGCCTATGGTTGATCTCTTATCAAATGAGGAAGTAGATGCCCTTGAAGCGCGGGAAGAGAGGAATGCTCGATCTATGATTTGACAGTATCAGCTGGGAGCATATGTATTGATTGCCAAGAGAATTGGGAACCCAGTTCTACGAGATAGGCTATGTTACTGCCACTTGCTTCTTGTTTCAAATGCCAGGAGCTTCAGCTGTATGCGAATGACACTTGCCATTATTAAGCACCAGTGAAAATAGGAGTATTCAAGCCAGTAAATCCTGGAGGGGCAACACAAGGGAACGCGGCCCTTTGCCTTTTCTATGTATTTGAATTAATCAAAAACTCTCAAACAGATGGCTTGGAAGTGGAGAGGCATGTGCTTGTCAAGAGTCAAGTATCTCATGCGATGCTTAAAGATTTCCTTGTAAGAATTCTCTGGCATTATGATGGGCATGTAACAAATAATACTGCTATCAGAGACTGGGATGTCAATTCTGTCAACAAGCTGTGTATATTATTACATTTCAACTTGAGCTCTGTGAGGGACTGCTGCATTAGTTTCCATCATCGGCAGCCTTTGGAGCTCGAAGAACTTCAAACGCTAAAGGTAACCGGTTGGTAACCATGAGTATGAGCATGGACTATGCTTACGGCCCGCATTCGAACGCACAAGACCCAGCTCCATTTTGGACATGTCTTTCCAATAATCCCTATGATTTACGCATGGCAAATCTAAAAATAAATAGCCCTGTACATGCAGCATCGATTTTAATTTCTTAATAAATATTTGAATCAATTCTCTCGCAATTGTATTTTTTTTCTCAAAAAACAACATTTTCTTCCAATCTAGAAGTAAAAGCTATCAAGCATGGTTATAAAACTTGAATCGATGATCTCAGTTTTTGATCGGTCAGAGTTGAAGGAATTGATTTTACCGATCTGATCAAAACTAACTTGAGTTTGGTAAAACTTGACTAGTTAAGAACTCATTGATTTTTTTTTATTAAAATGATATTATTTTAATTTTTTTATATAAATATTTGAGTTAACCTTCTTAATTTATAATTTGATTTTGTTCCGGATTAAAAATCTATATGAACCCAAAATTAATATCAACCTAATAGTGGGAAGAAACATCTTTTGAGGTTTCCTTTATATGTTTGTTATAAAAGAAAAATATTATATACTAGAATAAGCTTTTATTATTAAATAAACTACGAGTAACAATATATAATCTATATGTTTTTTTTTTTTTAATTTCAATGCAAACAGTAAAAGAATTGAAAGTACTCTGGTTTAACTTACCAGAGACGTATGCACTGTTATGCTTTATATAAGTGAGGCTGTTGACAAGAGATAAGGGAGATGTCTATGTGTTTGTTACAAAAGATAAGAATTACATGATATTCAAACGTAACGGTATTATACTAGGACTGTGCCAAGCTGTAAGGATCACATCTGCAAAGTGTAACCGGTAACATCTTCAACGTCAAGAACAAGGACTCTGCTGCAGTTTATTCAGAGTGGAGATTGTGTGTGATGATGTTGATCTTTATCCTTATCATTCCCCCGCAAACTAGCAGGGAGATCCAACACTGAGAGTTTGTCCCTAAGAAAGCAGAATCGATCAGCTGTATGCC
>Ga0325402_1002915_pt1 | contig 15248 bp, 10 predicted proteins | sample PopdelMetagenome_22_FD_207212 | JGI IMG/M metagenome (GOLD analysis project Ga0325402, IMG submission 207212) | Populus deltoides microbial communities from Bellville, Georgia, United States - Xylem-PdKOR-R3 | ecosystem: Host-associated > Plants > Phyllosphere > Stem > Wood/Secondary xylem... | reverse complement strand
TCAACGAGTCTTAATTATTTTATCTGATTTAAAAATTATTTATATTTAGTTTAGTATTTTCAACATAATTTTTTTAAAAAAAGTTTTGTTTAAGGGTTTATATCTAGTCACTATGTCAACCCATCAAACACTTATGGAAAGACCATGACTGATTTGAATTATTATTTTTTACTTCATCAGATATATAAACTCTAGTCATCACTCACTTTTCAAAATCTATTGTTGTTTAATTATGACAATCAAAATAGATATTTGTTTTAAAAAATTAATGAATAAAAATTTACAAGTATGATATTTTTTTTTAGTGAAAATTGTCTTTTTTTTTCATTTATAGTTTTTTTTTTTACAATAAGATGTTTTTTCTTTCTATTAGCAGCATGGTTTATTGAATGAAAAATAATAAAAATAAAAATCATGAATCAATTATTCTTACGCTTTAGTATTAATAAATTTAAGAAAATTATATAGAAAAATTACACTAAAAATAACAATTTTGATATTCTATTCTTATCAAATATTAATTAATAAGTTTTTAATATTATTATAAAAAGGTTTAATTTTTGGATAATTGTCTAAATATTATCTTAATAAATTTATTTAAAGAGAGTTTTGTTCTAAAATAAAATAAAATAAAAGTTTAATAGCTATCTAACAAAAAATCGAGGCCTCCCTGTTCATGTGAAGGCAGCCTGTGTCTTAAAAAAACACCATAGGTGTTTGGGTTTTGAAAGACAAGCTTTGGGAACTTGAGTTTCTCTTTTTTGCGGGCAGTGTTTTGCACTACAGTTAAAAATTATTTTTGAAAAAAATTAAAATTTTTTTTTTATTTTAAATTAATATATTTTTAATATTTTTAGATCATTTTGATGTGGTAATATTAAAAATAATTTTTTTAAAATAAAAAAATATTATTTTAATATATTTTAGAATGAAAAACACTTTAAAAAGTAATCACTAATATATTTTTAAATTTTTTTTATAGGCAAACAACAAGTTGTTCGTACTAGATATGTTTGAATATGTTAGATGATGTGTTGTTTTTCTAGAAAAACATGTCATCTTCTAGTATAATTTTGATTATTTTTGATTATTTTTAGTGGTTCAAAGATTGAGATTCTAGTTTTGATTATGTTAGATGATGTGTTGTTCGTACTAGATTCTAGTTTTTAAATCCTTAAAACTCAACTTTCAACTTGAATTCTTTTGTAAATATCCTAAAACATAATAGGAATCTCAAAAACCCGACCCAACCTCTTTTTAATCACTCAAACATGAAAATCAAACCAAATTAAAAAAAAAACCTTTACTCGACAGATCGTGATCTTTTGGACTATGATATTTTTGTCTCCTCTCCCTTTTTTAACTCTCTCTCTCTCTCTCTCTCTCTCTCTATATATATATATATATATATAAAAAAAAAAAAAAAGATGAAAGTAACATATTTGTCATTGAAATAGTAGTGTTTTTTTTTTTTAACTTCCCTCTTCACATACTCAATTTTATTTTTTAATTTCATTTTTTAATGTTAAATTATTTTAAAAATTATACTTTATAATTTTTTAAAATTTATTTTATTGGATTATATACCAATCTCATAAATTTAAGTTTTTATTCTCGACTTCAATCTTCAATATTAGATTTATAAGAATTGAAGTTTTGTTTTATTTATTTTTTATTTTTATAAATTTATTCTGATCTCAAGATTTAGATCACGAGTTTAAGAAGTTAACTAAAATTGTTTTTTTACTGCTTCTTCTAATTAATGTTTTTTATAATATTTATTTGGTTGAAAATACAATCCAGCATTTATTAAAAGAGTTATAAAACAATTATTTTCTTATACAATTATACAGATATTCTAAGTCGTTTATTTAGTCAATATAAAAGTTATTAAACAATTATTAAAATTATTATCCCATTTCTATCCGGAGTCTTTATAAATATTCTTAATTAATTAATTAATTAAATTAATATTCATCACATGAAAAAAAAGTCTTAATCTATTTATTATATTAAAAAACATATATCAAATTTCATCATAAAAAAAACATATGTAAATTAACCACATTAATCGACATCCTCAATTACTTGTTATCTATATATATAAATATATGTTATGAGATAGATGGTACGGGATTAACAATAGACGGGCCCAAATTGGTGCTCCTGGCCCAGAAGTTAAACAAACTAACGACATGGCAAATTGCGTGTGCGGGGAGAAAGAGAGAGCAGCAGCACTGCACTGCACTCGTCTTTTTATTTTTGGACTTGGCGATTGCAATTTGTAATGGCGGGTACATAAAAATTAAAACAAAATACACTCGCTCGCTTTTCTCACTCTGAAAGAGAAAAAGAAATCACTAACAAAAATAGAAATGGAGGGGGGTGATAGAATTTTAGAGGCTGAGAGGCACCAGATCGAGCAGATTCGACAGCTTGACTTCGAAGAATTACAAGTCGAAGAAGTCGACGACGACGACTCTGACTCCTCCCTCGATGATCGTGATGCCTCGTAATCATCTCCATCACCACCCATCTTTATTTTGCTGGTTAATTTCTTGTAATCAATTGCAACCATATATTTTATTAGTAGAACCGTTTATGTAAATCACTTCGCGTTCTGTTGTAATTTGGGGATTAGGGTTTTTGGATGGTTAAATATGGATTTTTTTATAATTAAAATAATTGTTTTTTGTGACCTAGTTAATGATAATCATGTATTATGCTATTACTGATAAAAAAAAATCTAGGTAGAGAAGGAAAGAAATATGAATTTGATGGTTAATTTGGATGGCAAATTAGGGTTTGGTTTTTGTAATAATGAGATTGAATGTTGTTTTTGTTTTGAATATAGTGGTGCTCGTTCATCTGATGATTTCACCTTCAACACTTGTTTGGCTTCATTGCATACTTATCTTGGCGGTAGGCACTGGCATCTCGAGGCATTTTGTTGTTACTATTTTGATTTTATTCAAACTTGGGAGTTACTATATTGCTTTGTGTGTGGCAGAGGTTGAAGACACTCACCATAGACTTGCTTTCTTGGATGGAGGTGCCATTTTAAACCTTCCATTGTTCTATCTTGAAGGTACATGTTACATCCTATATCCTCGTCACTGCTTGTTCGCGAGTATGTGTTTGAAGAAAAAATTGGTGATCGGTTATACTGAAAGTTCCTGGGTTACAGTTCTTTTGGTCAGTAAGCATATTCATCATGCTGTATGCTTGAACAAATAGTAAACATTTATTTAATACTAGGTTTAAAATTTTCCAAAGAGACACAAAAATAAGCTTCAAAATCATTCCAACTGAGTAGCCTACAGATTTGCAAGTTTTGAGGCCTAATGACATTATCAAAAGACTTGGAAAATTGATGTTTTGTGCGTGTTTACAAATCTTGCTGCTTCAATTTTTGTCAGGAGTTGTTCTTTTCCCAGAGGCTACACTTCCTTTGAGAGTTATTCAGCCCAATTTTATTTCTGCTGTTGAGAGGGCATTGGTTCAAGTTGATGCTCCTTATACTGTAGGTGTGGTAAGTGAACATTATCTGGAAACTTTTCATTTGCTTGCTCTGTTTGTGGGATGTCTTTCTCTAAATCTTTTCTTAGAAAACATTCAAAACTATGCTCAGGTTCGTGCATACAGGGATTCTGACAACAGACGATTAAGGTTTGCAACTGTTGGAACAACTGCAGAGGTATGATTACTGTATGATACCAGTCACGTTTTCTTTTTCTTTCTAACTGGAGGAGGATGTAAAGTTCATTTGTGTGTAGTTGTATATGTTTGTGCCTATTATGTAGCGTTCCTTGAATCCATGTGAAAGTTTACTGTCTTTCATAGCATATCTATAGTTAGAGGCATCAGTGTAATTGTACCTTGTTTTTCATTTTCAAGTAACACTGCAAATTAGGGATGATGGTTTGATGTGAGAAGGGATATACAAACACATATTTGATCTGTTGTTTGCTATTATGAATTGATTGGATTATGTAACTTGGTACATATAACCTTACAGATTCGGCAATATCGGCGGTTAGAGGATGGCTCACTGAATGTTGTCACTCGTGGCCAGCAGCGGTTTCGTCTAAAACGACGTTGGATTGATGTGGAAGGAGTGGTGAGAACAAATTTATGTTACAGCATTAATCCCTCTTCTTTAAGTACCTCTATAATTGAATGTTGATTTGATTTGTAATTTTCTCCTGTTTAGCCCTGTGGAGAGGTTCAAATCATTCAGGAAGACATGCCATTAAGGACACCCAAGGATGCTTTTGGAAAATTGGCACCATTAAGTAATCTGCGTAGTCATAAATTCTCATCTGTGCTTCCTTCAACTTTTTCATCAGTTGGATATGGGCATAGCGACAATGATTCAGAGGCAAATTCAGAGGAAAGCTTTGAGACTGAGCTCTCCCTGGCAGAAAGGAGAATTCATCAATCTGCATTGAATTCCTGTTATGGCTATGACATGATGGATGAATCAATGAGCAGTGATGATGACAAGTTCATGAGTCGGTCAGAAGAAATGAGATCGAGAAGATCTCACCTAAGTGAGACAGAAGGGTCATTGTATTTGGACACTGGGAAAAATCTGGGCAATACTACCTTAGAGATTGGGAATAGTTCTGGTTTAGCAAAGAAAGGGGAAGGATCAAAGAGATGTTGGAAAAATACTGATTTAAACCAGTTTCGAAGGGTTCCAAGAACTTTCTGGCCCTACTGGGTATACAGTATGTATGACTCCTATTGTCTTGCTGAAAAAGCAGCAGGTAATTTGGCTGTGAGCTTGCATTCTAAGATCTGCACAAGCTTACACGCACATACAGCTTAGTCTGTGGTTCCACTATTTTAGTGGTTATCATCTTCATCATTTAGCTTTACCAACCAAAAGTTAGAAATAAATGTGAAAGCTGTCAATTCATAACTAATTGTGTTCTCAAATTCTACATTTATCTGGAATTTGGTCCAATTAATGAATGTAAGTTGCAAGGCCTCGTGAGAAATGCTTTGACTTATGTCGCATGAATTTTGAATGGAGACACAATTGAGATCATTTAAAGAGAATCCAGAAAAAAAAGTTTAGATATGGAGATTTTATACTGAGAAAAGAATGAAAATTTACTTTTGAAGCACATCCACATTTTTTAGAATTGTAGTTATGTGTCAATTGAAAAGGGTAGAAAGGAAATGAAGAATGGATGGTGGATGTTGCTTCCATCTCTACCATTTTTGGAATGCTGAATTTACAAATTTGTGGACTACCTTGATGTTCGTCATTCCACCTCAAAAATCATTAATAGCCATGTGTTAAACATTTTGCAGATATGTGGAAACAGATTGTTGGGGCGCCAAGCATGGATGGTCTTGTGAGAAAGCCTGATCTCTTATCATTTTACATTGCAAGTAAAATTCCCGTGTCTGAAGAGACCAGGCAGGAGCTTCTGGAGATTGATGGCATTTCATATAGACTGCGTCGGGAAATTGATTTACTTGAAACTTTTGACCTTGTTCGATGTAAAACCTGTAAGGTAATAAATGGTATTGAATCTTCAAAGTTCTTGCTGTGGGCATACATGTGCTATGTTCACATGCATCTTGTCTCGCCTGCTGCTTATGAGCACATGATGACACCAGCATGGTTTTTCTTTTTTTTCCTTGAAAATTATTGGTTAGCTATGAATCTAAGACAAAACCCAGCTTTGTCCTGCGAACATAAGCTAAAGCATGTTGTTCTTTTCTTGCTCAAATACACCTTTTCTTCTTTCTTTTTTTCCATCCAGATTGTCATTTCTCGGCGGAGTGATATGTTGGTGATGTCGAGTGAAGGTCCTCTTGGTGCTTACGTGAATCCACTTGGTTATGTACATGAGATAATGACACTCCAGAAAGCAAATGGGCTAGCACTTATAGGGCGAGCCACTGCAGAGTACAGCTGGTTTCCTGGGTATGGACTCAGCTTCTATCTATGACCTTTTAATTTTCTTAAATAATCTGTTGCACGATTTTTTCTCATTGATCTGGTGACCTTTTATCCTATGAATAACACACTTGTGTCCTAGGAAGCCTCCAGTTTTTAGTTAGTGTAAGAAATCAACTTGGTGAAGTTTATTTTATGGATCATGTTCATATATTTCAAAAAACTCCATTACACTTTGATGATACTTAATATCTACATGCATGGATAATAATTTGGCCAGGAGTCATTTAAACCAGTTTCTTTGTTATGGGCTGATGAGCTAGGTCCTGAGCTGATTTACTCCACTATTTAAGGGTTCTTTGTTTGCTTTCTTTTATATATCGCTAGGAGTAGATAGTGGTGTCTGAGGCAGTAGGGCCACTAAATGGGGCCTGTACAAAAAAAAAGGTCCTGGCTTTTAATTTTGAATGGAGGTGATAAACATTCCATGCCTTTATTACGAAGCTCCTTCATAACAGCATCGTAATAACTTATTTTAGTTTCAACTGTTTATGTTGTTTCTGAGAGTAAACCATTGGTGGTGAGAAGAGTAGTGCATCGGTAAGAATAGATGAGCAAAGACAACCCTGAGTTAGTTTGCTGCATCTGGCGCACAGTTACATGGTTTCCTAAATCTCGTGTGTCAGGCTGCTGTTTCTGCTAACTACGATGCAACTTGGTGCTAATAGAATTATAGAAGGAACTGATTGTGATCATCAAAGGACTGATTGGTTGATATGCCAAATATTGCAGGTATGCCTGGACAGTTGCGGAATGTGCCTCCTGTGAGATCCAAATGGGTTGGCTTTTTACTGCCACGAAGAAGAAGTTGAAGCCTCAATCTTTTTGGGGGATACGGAGTTCCCAGGTTGCTGGTGATACATGCTAGGACAAGATTTTCAACTTTTGTCTTTTGTATCTGTTCATAGGCATGTAAGGAGCTTTACCTGTAAGTAGGATGAGTCCCTTTCTTCAAAGTGTATTTCACCATTCTTTCCATTGATAACAGAGTAGCCGTATAGCCTGGCTAGCGCGAGCCAAGCAATAACCGGCTTTGTTCTTCAATCAAGCTGGATTTCAGTGGTTGTAGATGTAGCAGGCTTTATACTCCACATATTGATGCCAGGACTCGTTGGAAAATCCTGACTGAAAACTTGTTTGATGGATTGGAATTTACAATCGCAAGGGTCTGTTTGGACTCTGAGATGTTATGTTATTCTTTCATAAAGTTTATTTATGTTAATCCTAGACATTACCAATCTGAATTCAACTAGCATGAATGTGAATTCAGGAGTATTGTTTTGTAGCTGCTGGGTTGATGGAACACACCATTTTCTTTCTTAGACTTCTTACTAATTCATTTCACATCTTGTAATTAGAGCATCATTAAAAAAAAAAAAAACATTTTCCATACAAAAATAGGTCCACAGTTAAGACAAGAACCATAAACAATAATGTCGTCATTGTCGTGTTATCGAAAATATATATATCTATAACAATTTGGATTAATCACCATCCTCTTGTCTTCAAGAGGAAAAACTACCACGTCTTCTTTGTATGTTTCCACTGAGAAACTGGCTAGACGAGTTCTTTGTATGTTTCCACTGAGAAACTGGCTAGACGAGGTGTATGATAGTAATTATTTTTTAAAATATTTTGTTAAAAAATATTAATTTTAAAAGAAATTAAAATATTTTATTATTAATTTATATATATATATATATATATATATATATATATATATATAAAAGTCGTTTGCTTGAGCTTCTGCAAGCTATTTCTTCGACTAGCAATCATAGCAGATGATGTATCGTTTATTATTATTTTTATATATATAAAAAAAACAAAACTAAGATGTGCGAGGCTGTCCTTACAGTTCCATGCATATGGCTTTTTTATTCTATGGACCAGAATCATATAGCCACCTAGGCCCAGCACCCTAGCTTGTGTTTTTTAGCCCATTATAGATTTCTTTTTTTTTTTTCTTATTAAACTTCATTAAAATAAATAACTTTTAAATATATTAAAAATTGTCATTTTTTAAATGATATTCCAGTTATATTTAGATTTTTAATATCATTTTTCCTATAAAATTACCCAGTTTTTTTAAGTCTTTTTTTTTAAGTTTTATTTATTATCTTTTTTATTGTCGAATGGTTAAATAAAAAAATAAAACTTAAGAAGTTTTGGTGTATTAATTTTTTTTTAAATATATTAGCAACATGGTAATCAAAACATTATTTTTTATTAAAATATACTTTTATAATCTTGATAACTTTTTTCTAATGAAAATTAAATATTTTGATAAGTAAAATTCTCATAAAAAAACACCAATAGAACAATAAGATAAAAATAAAGATAAATAAATTTTAATTAAAAAATATATATTTTTTTATTATTATTTTAGATCATCAAGAATATTTTATATATTTATTTTATTTCCCTTCAAGTTCAAGTATTTTTGAAGGTTCCCTCGACATTAACAGAGAAAAATTAATCTAAATAGTTTAATTATACTTTTAAAAAAATAAAAGAAATTAGTCTAAAATTAATTATTTTTTGTTTTTATTATTTTAATATACTGATTTTAAAATTAAATTTTAAAAAATAAAAAAAATAATATATTTTTAAATAAAAAATACTTTAAAAATATCTCCAAACAAATTTAAACAAGCAACAAGGTATTTTTATGACAAATTGAAGTTTATTGGAATCCAGAACCCCAAGAAATTGGAGGGGTGGGTGTGAATTTGTGTGATCCTCTCAAGTATAGCCTCCACATCTGCAATATCTCTTTCAAGGCATTTCATCAAACCACTGAATCATAGAGTCCAAACAACAATACTGTCATATAGACCCGTCAGTGCATTTGCAACAATAACAAGTTCTCCACGACCAATCTTGATTACCAAAGCAAGAAATTGCAAGCCCGACTCCAAACTCCTAATACAGGCAGTTAAATAGCAACAAAACCATGTTGAAAAACTGAATCTCTTGGGTTTCTCGATTCAACTTAGCGAAAGTCAAAATTAAAGCAATCCAAGACACCACATTTGGTGGGTACTCTCTTGAAGTTCTAGAGTTTGCCAAGCAAAAACAACAAAACCCAACTTAAGATAAGCTGCAATGACAGCATATACCAAGATGGATTTCCTCTTGAAGTTGTAGATGGAAGCATGTGGGGCTCGAGATTTTAGGGTTTAGAGAGAGAAGGTGTGGGCATAGAACAAATTGAGAGGTTCATAAGGAGAAATGACAGCAATGGTGGTGGTGGTTGGGTTTAAAGAGAGTGAAAAAAATGGAGGCAACTGGCTGGGTGGTTGTGGGTGAAGATCAGAGGATGAAATTGAAATCTTTAAAGAAAATAAAACCAGAAGTAATAAAGGACCTTCGCCTCTCGTGAACTCCAAAAATGCTTAAAAAAATGGAAAGTAACGATATTAAAATCCAAAAAATAATGATGATGTTTTTATTCAGCACCATTGCAATAAATAGCTCAAACTAGCCTAGAAAATTAGGCCTATCTCAAAAAAAAAAACGGGAGAATTGGAACTCTCTGTGCTTGAGATTTTATATAATAGAAACATGAAAGATCAGATAGAAAGTAGATGGCGGCTCCGAGCAAATTGCTAGTTGCAAGATGCATAACTCCTTTATAGGTTTAACGATAGCTTCGGTAGAGCGGGCTGTACATGCAGCTCTCTGCATATTTGACAAGATCTTTGGGACGAGGGAGACGAGATGCCAAACCTGTAAAGCAGTTATGTAAGCCTAATTAGTAATGCAGGACATTGCAAGTATGAAAGAGCTTCACGACCAGAAAGAAGCTTACCGAGTTCATATGCTTTAGCAGCAACCTTAGCAGCGATGTTGGCTGATATCTTCCGAATGTTGGAAAATGGTGGGTAAATTAGCACCTTGTCAAGATTTTCTTGTTTTACTTGTTCAGCCAATGCTTCAGCTGTTGCAAAAAGAATTAGCAAGTGTTAAACCATGATGGACCTAGCCTTGTTTCTTGGTTCTTACAGATTATTTTGTGCAGAGTTTTAGACTTTAGTGCCCAAATGATATGCACTGATCCTACACAGAACTTGTAATTTGTGCACATAAGATTTAACTCAACAGTCCATGATATACTTACAAGCTGCCAGAAGCATGTCATCATGCACACGAATTGCACCGGAGATGACCAAACCCAATCCAAATCCAGGGAATATATAAGCATTGTTTGCCTGGATAATTTGAAGAAGTAAGCCACCAGTTGTAGTAAATTGCTAGTAAAGAGAACGATTTCTAGTAACAACAGGTAAAAAGGTTAAAACCTGGCCAGGCACAAAAACTCTGCTGTTATATTCAACAGGATCAAATGGGCTTCCACTGGCAAAGATTGCACGACCCTGCAAGTTGGAAAACATATAACAATCGAGAAATGAAGCAAAACAGATGAAACAATATGGGGGGAAAGCAAAAAATGGTATTCTACCTCGCTCCATGTATAAGCTTCTTCAGCTGTGCATTCAGATTGTGAGGTAGGATTGGAGAGAGCAAGAATTAGCGGTTTCTGCATACCAATAATTGAAACTAGGGTCAGATAACAATGTTGATGGACGTGCATGCGTGAGCGTGCATGTGAGCGTGTCTGTGTGTGTGGGTGTGAGAGAGAGAACCTCGTTAATTGATGCCATGGCCTCAACCACCTCCTTTGTAAATGTTTTCCCAACTCCTGATGATCCTATCAAAACTGTTGGCTTGATTGCCTAAGAAGATCAGAAAGTACGGTAAGATTTCAGGAAAATGATTTGAATGGCGTGGCGCACTTAATTTGAATCCACAACATTAAAGTTTTAACACCTTAACAGCATCTAAGAGCCCTTTGATAGGCTCATGGTCATGAGCCCATGGTTTCTTGAAGTGTTGAAGTGACCCTTTACGGGAGCTAACTATCAGTCCCTGTAACATAGCAAGACCAAATGTTAGTACAAGGAAAAGGATCCAAGGAGAAATGTCAGCAGCAGCTGAGGACTTTGAGCACTTTCTCACTACCTTTGAGTCTACAAGCCAAATCTTTTTGCGGGTCTCTTCAAGTGGAGCATTAGTCTGAAGGAAACAGCATGGGATTAACGATAAAGGCCAGCAAATGGAAGCAGATAACAAAAACGTTGAACCAGATAAACAGTATATCGATACCTGTTTTGATATCTCTAGAGCGATAAGCTCAGCTATACCAGTTCCAGCCTGCAACACCCAGAAGAAAAGAAGTAAGAATCCAGTGAAGTAAAAAAGAAAGAAAGAGCGTAGATGAAGAAATGCCTTAATAAACAAGCACAACCATCATGCAATAGACTGATAAGTACAAACAAAAAGAAAGCTTTGAACACATGGTTTCAGAGCTTGACCTCTCCAGCACCCAGGAATAAGAATGTATGATCCGCCAAGGTTCCACCAACCAATTTCAAAGCTGCAAGAAGCCCTGCTAACACCACAGATGCAGTGCCCTGCAATAAATGAAACCATTTGCAATTAGAGAAATTCCATTGAGGAGAAAACAGATTGCTAGCAAGCAAACTTCTTTGACATGTTACCTGTATGTCATCGTTGAAGACAAGATGAGTTGGGCTGTATTTTGCCAGTAGCTCGAACGCGTTGTGATTTGCAAAATCTTCAAACTGAAAAAGGAAGTTCGTATCATTCAAAGGACAGAGTTAAGTGCTGAAAACTCTGACATTAAGCAACTGTTTGTGGTTTTTACCTGTACAATGACCTTTTCCCCGTAGTTCTTCTTAACTGCAGTCATGAACTCATCAAGAAGCTCTGCATATTCCTAAACCACAGCAGATAGCAAAACACGGATCTTCAGACTCGGAATGATTTAAAAATCTAGAAAAGAAAAGGGAAAACAAAGAGGAAAAGATCAGTCGAATGGAAATGGAAGAAAGTAAATTTACTCCACCTGTCCAGTTGCCCTCCTCTGTCTAAGCCCAATGTAGAACTCATCATTCAACAACTTGCCATTGTTTGTGCCAACATCAATTGTTACTGGCAAGCACTGCGTGTATTGAATACAGGTGGTAGGGTTTAGTAACTAAAATAGCGAGGGACAATTTATAGCTTCAAAATCAATTACACAGGTGGTTAGATTATGTCAAAGCTTACCGCAGAGGGACGTAATCCTCCTAGTGCAGTATACAGAGAGAGTTTTCCCACCGGAATCCCCATTCCCTAACAAATGTAAAACAATTGCATGAACAAAATTAACAACGATCCACTCGTTGAGAGATGAGGAGTGGCCTGCACGTCCAATTTTCAAATGAATTTGTGAGCATCAATACCTGGCAGCCAAGATCCCCGAGCCCCAAGATACGCTCACCATCAGTAACAACAATTACTTGGATATTTCTCTCCGGCCAATTCTTCAATACTTCAAGAATCTTACCCCTGAAAAATTCAATTTTCAGTAAATACTTGAAAGCTAGACATGAAAATAAAAGGTAATCGGATGGTCCTACTTCTCTTTCAAACTGATGTAAAGACCCTGAGAGCGTCTGAAAATGCTCCCGTATTTCTGACAAGCCTCGCCAACAGTGGGAGTGTATACAACTGGCAATAGTTCCTCCACATTATCGATCAAAAGCTTGTAAAACAACCTTTCATTCCTCTCCTGAAGATCCATCATGGCCATGTATCGTTGCAGAGGAACTTCATACTGACGTAGGTTGTGCATCAGCTTTTTCTCCTAATAATCAAGGTTGCATGGACTCATTAAGCTTGGGAGACAGAAATTTACACATTTGGAATTACAACTATGAGGAATGTCACTCGAGTCAAGATAACCTGAAGTTCCTGAGTCAGGAGTGCTGGGGGCAAAAGGCCACGCAAGTAATGTGCATCCCTTTCATCCTCAGTGAAGGCAAGCCCTTTGTTGTGGCGTGGATCCCTCAACAAAGTATATCCACTGTAACATAACAAAAAAACGATACTCAACGTGACAAAACAAAAACTCAATTTCTGCAAATCTTAGAAGCATGAACTGATCAGCAAAGCCAGCAGCAAATGGTTTCCCAAGTCAAACTATTTCAGGTGCTTCAGAAAAGGATAATTTTCTTGTCTTCGACCAAAAGCAATAAATCCTTGGAAAAACACAGAACCAAATTTTGCTTGATACATGATTTAGTAAAGTAGACCACAACCTGAGCAACATTGGAAAACCAACTTGAGCAAAATTAGAAACAATGAGGACTTAGAAAATCATAACTTCAGAACGAAAACTCCATAATGTAGTATCTAAAAATAACGTGGAGCAGTTATAAATAGAACGAGACAAGAATAAAACAAACAATCAAAAACTGAAACGATCGTTCCGCTCACCTAGAAACAGAGGAAGTCCATGGAGTTATAAGCTGTTCCTCCATGGCAATTTCTTCACCATTCATTTTCTCCACTCCGTTCATCATTGTTCTTCTCTCTAGTAAAGTCCAAACCTTTCTTCCTCCTCCTCCTCTACCAAGAACCACTCTCTGCAAATAACAAGAAGAAAATCCCACTACAAAAACACAACCCTTTCTTATTTTGTATAGCAAGAAACAAAGGCCGCTTTTATAGGCATAGAGCCCATAGATTTCTACGCTTTCCAAAATTGTTTTAAGAAAATGGAAAGTTGAAAATAACCAAGGATAGTTTCAATGTCAAAAAGAAGAGCGTGGACTAGACACGTGGATAATTCGATCAAAAGAAATCTGTATGATTTAATGTTTTATCAGAGCAGTCTTAGTTGAAAAGTAATAGAAAATGTGAACATAATGAGCAGTGGCTATGGTCGTTGACTGTCGTTGTGGGTTTGTGGGATTCTTTGCCTAATACTAATTACTATGTACTAGTAAATTCGTTCAAGCTCCACCGCAAATCAGAATATTTAAAAAAAACTTAAAAAAATAGTAAATATAATTTTTTTTTAATAGTATTATCAAACAGTTTAATTTTAAAACTTATCACTTCAGTTTTTTACCTAACTCGAGTTTCAAATTAAACTGTATGAGAAATAATCTAAAATGAATTATTCAATTTAATAGGTTAAAAAAAAACTTGAATAACCAGTAAAAACATGGCATAACTTTTAAAAAAATCTAAGGCAACCAGTTTTTTATATTGAAACGATGTCAAATTAGATTAACCCCGGTCACCCTGCAACCTGGGTTATGAATTTTAATGGATTTAATAATTTTGTATTGTTGTAAATTATTTTTATTTAATTTTATGATAACATTAGATGTTTTCGAAATCGAGTATCAACTCTAAAAAAGATATTTTTTTTGGAGATCGTGATAATCCTATAGAAAGTAGAAAAAAATAAACCATGAAATCTATTTCTCAACCAATCCAATATTGAATAAAAGTGAAATAAAAAAAACAATTAGAAAAATTAAAGGACCAGAAACTAAAAAAAAAAATATCAGGTTTGATGGGTAAACCCATGAAACTCGTGAATTGGGTAACTCAGGTCAACACGTTAAACCCACAAATTGGGTAATGGATTCCATTGAGATTAATAACTCGTTTTTTTAAAAAAAGACTATTTTTTATTTAACTATATGATAACAAAAATAAACGATCGCAAAATCAAGCGTCAAACCAATACTAAAACTTTTTAAAAAAACTATGACCTCATAGAAAACAAAACAAAACAAATTATGAAACTTAATTCTCAATCAGTCTAATATCAATGGATGAAATTGAACAATAATAAATTTATAAAAAAAGAAGAAAAAATTCATACACGTCAACAGGCCTATGGACTTTCTAAAATTTAATAACATGTTTTTTTCTGAAACTATTTTTTTAACTATAAGATAAAAATAAAAATAAGCAATCACATAATCGAGTTCAATTAAAAAAATACCCGGCTAAACCCGCAAACATGAACAATTAGGGTTATCTCTTCAAACTCGCAAATTAGGTTATTAACTTCACTAAGTGTAATAACCTAATTTTTTTAAATAATTTTTTATTTAACTAATGTTTTTTAAAAATAGATCATATCATAATACTAAAATATTTTTTTAATATCAACTTAATATTAAAATGTTTTTATATACTACACTAACTAAATAAATTAAAATAAATTATTTACTCTAAACCTTTATAAATACATCATATAAAAATTAAAGGAAAAAAAAAACTGTAGGGGTAATGGTTTTGGAGAAACAATATTCTTATAATATTTCATGGTACCAGAAAAGCGTGTCCTTCAGTGCTGAAATCATATTGTAGGAACGTGAAACGAACAGATAGACAG
>Ga0325402_1002914_pt1 | contig 15248 bp, 10 predicted proteins | sample PopdelMetagenome_22_FD_207212 | JGI IMG/M metagenome (GOLD analysis project Ga0325402, IMG submission 207212) | Populus deltoides microbial communities from Bellville, Georgia, United States - Xylem-PdKOR-R3 | ecosystem: Host-associated > Plants > Phyllosphere > Stem > Wood/Secondary xylem... | reverse complement strand
AGAAGAGAGCCAAGAAGGCTGAGGTAACAGCCAAGGTACAAAAGAGCAGCAAAGGTAGCGTGCCAAAGGGCGCTGCACCAAAGGGCCCCAAGCTTGGCGGGGGTGGAGGAAAGCGGTGAAATCCTTCTTTCTTTGTTGTCCTGTTGACTCGTTAAAGAATTTTGTATTGGAGATTTTTACATGGATCAAGGTCAATTGTTGCCATTATGTTCTTTAAGAGTTAACCTACTCTTTTCTCTTTCAGCGTTAATTAGCCATGGTTTGATTGGAGGAAGTTGAATTTTATTATTATGGATTGCACGCACTGCCATTGCTTGGGGATTGTTGTGTGTTCAGAGGTTCTTTTGCCGAACTGTAGCTCCTATATCATGATAAGAATCGAAAACATGGCTTAATACGAAATTCTCGTTCTACCTTGCTTATGGTACGAGATTTGTGCAACAGCGGATGAAGCGTAAATGTTTCACTCTAAAAGACAATTTAACAGTCATAGAAAGTCTATTTAACCTTAAGAACAAAATAAGGCATTAATTCACCCTTGAAATTAAAATAACATAATTTAAAAGAGCACGTAGATTAAAATAGTTAAACTTGAAATGTCAATTTCACAAGATACGACCTCATGGAGATAGGAAGAGGAAATGGTTACCGTCAAATCCTACTTTTGATCCCTCCAAGCTTCCACACTTTGGTCTTCCTTTTCTTTCCCTTCTTATTTTTGCTCCTTTTCCTCCTCCTCAATTCAACTGCTGAAGGAACCATTAAAGGCAGAATTCTTGATTCTCCAGCTCAAAAGAAAAGAAAAAAAAAATTAAAAAGAAAGAAAGAAAGGGTGAGCAGCATTGATAGATCATTCCAAAATGATCACCAGCTGGTTGGCATGACTTTGCCTGGCTAATTTTGCTTAGCTAGGTTGTGAATATTCCATCTCTACCATATTGGTGAAGCAGAGTTTGCTTGCTGCAAGCCAGAATATGAAAAAGAAAAATGGAATACACACACAAGACTAGCTAAAGAAATTTAAAGAAGCAGCTCTTTTTTTATTCTCTCGTTTTTTAGGGGGGAAGGAGTGCGATTCTTTTAACAAGCACGTTGTGCGAATAATGATACTATAGTATTATAGTTTATGCCCACAATTAATTAAATGTGTTTGGTATTGGTGCTTCGTATTTTTTTAAAAATACATTTTACTTGAATAATGGATTGAAATAGGTTTTATAGCCATGTTCAGTATTCTCCCCTTTTAAATTTTCAGACATAGATTAAACACGAAGGGCTCCATGTCTTTGTCTTGAAGATATGTTATATATTATTGGGGTGAAATTGATTCTCCATGAAGGATCCAGCTCTAAGCTTATTCGTGGAAGCAAACCCGCGTCTTCAAGCATTTAAAACAGGAAGTGCTTTCCAAGAAGAAACAGAAAGTGAAATACCGCGTCGAATCAATCAGCCTCCATCCACTGCTTCCACGACCATTCTTTTGACATCCATCCACTCAATGGAATCTTGACACGTCACTATCAAGAGGAATTTCTTTGCTTCTACAGAAAAATTCGATCCATGAATTTCACTTTTACGTAGAAAAAAAAGGAATACAATTTTTTCGTTTTGATTATAGAGGAAACGCTTAAACTTGGGATTTCTTGAGGAAGGGAAAAAATTCAAATATTAGTTGAGCTATAAAAATATATTCCACTTCAATGCAACAATATAGAAAAGAAAAGGAAAAATAGAAATTAGCAATAGGCAACTTGTCAAGAGAGTGGTGGATTGCCCAGCAACAGAAGCATAGTAGTGTTTGTACAAGATCAAATGAAAAATGTCCATCGGAGGTTACCTTGCTCACTCTGGCAGTTAGAAACCTGAAAACTCCTCACCCACTTTCTTTCTTTCTCCATTAAAATCCATTGAATTCACCAATTCCACCACCATACCATTTCTACGTACGGAGATAAAGGAAAACAAGAAACCAAAGTACAGTTCCTTTTAAAGAAAGAGACACATGCAAGAACATCATCAAGAAACGTCAAACATGTCAAGAGAAGACATAGAAAGAGGAGGAGGAGTTAAGAGCAGAGGCAACAGCAGCAGCAACAACAACAACAACAGCAACAGCAACGGTTACTTATCAACTCCAACATATCTGATAGAAGATGCAGAAGCTCATTACTGGACATCATGGCTTGTACCTATGTTTGTGGTGGCACATGTTGTTGTCTTCATTGTTGTGATGTACATCAATAATTGTCCTAAACATTTACATACAAGATTTGAAGGGAAGTGCGTTGCAAGGTTTCTTGGGAGGTTTTCTTTTGAGCCTTTGAAAGATAATCCTCTCTTTGGTCCCTCTTCTGCTACGTAAGTAATTTCTCTTATTCTTTGCTTTACCTTTTACTCTTTGTATCATTTTTCTTGTTCTTGTTTTTCTTGTCTCTTTTCTGTTTTATGGAGGGTTTAAAACTTCTTCATGACTTAGCTTTTAGATTCCCGGGTTGATGTTGTTTCAGTAGTTTTTGATTGATAAAGTGAGTTTGAGGAGGAATTTTAATCCTTTTTGATGTGTGTAGAAATGAATTTGGAAATTTGGCATTGCTCTGATGAATTTAGAATGCCTCGTGCGTGGCTTCCATTGGGGGGGGGGGGTGTTTTTGATTGATTAGATGCTTGAAGAGAATTTAGTGTGTTCTGCTTTAGAGACTGATGCCCATATCTCAATTACTGTATTTCATTGCTGTGTTTTTAGGCTGGTCCGTGTCGTCTTTGGAGTCAAATGACATGAATTTTCAGATTATTGGTTTGAGATACTATATATGTTTTTATGATGGATTTAAGGCTTGAGGGGTGGAAATTCTGTGGATATGATGAAATAGATCTTTTACTTTTTCTCTTTTTTTTCTCAAACACTTCTAACCTTGAAAATATGTTTCTAACCAGAAGCATTTGTAAGAAATTAAATGTTTTGGGATTTTTCAGGAACTAAATTAACTTATTGAAAAGTTGGCATCTCTTGGTTCTCATCATTGTCAATAACATTAAGATATGGAAAAGAAGGTAGGAGAAACATAAAGCAATTACTTGAAGCTTTTTTTTTTTTTGTGGAACTTTCAAAGGTTAGAGAGATTGGGAGCTCTTGAGTGGACCAAGGTTGTACACAAGCACCAAGGATGGAGGCTTATCAGTTGTATCTGGTTGCATGCTGGTATTATTCATCTTCTTGCAAACATGCTAAGCCTGGTCTTCATTGGCATTCGTCTCGAGCAGCAATTTGGGTTCGGTAAGTAGTTATCAAAATTTCTTGAGAGGCCAATACTTCTTTGCTATCAACACCAACTGTAAATTTGGTGAAACTTTCAGTTGCTATTTTATTTTTCGTCGGGCTGCTTGAGCTGTATCACAGGGCTGCACATAAAGATTTGTTATGAAATTGATTCTTGTAGTCTTTGTTTATCCATGACGAACAACTAAGCTCTCATGGTACTATATTATTTTCCTCTTTCTGGTAGTACAACTAACCTTAAGGCGATCTGATGCTTTCGTCACAAATTGGCAGTTCGCATCGGAATTGTTTATCTTCTGTCAGGATTTGGAGGTAGTGTGCTTTCCTCTCTATTTATTAGAAACAGCATCTCTGTTGGTGCCTCGGGTGCCCTTTTCGGGCTTCTTGGAGCAATGCTTTCAGAACTAATTACAAACTGGAGCATCTACACCAACAAGGTCAGTGGTGTTTATTCATTGTTTGACATTTTAGTGTTATGCCATTGTTCAAGATTTTCAGTTCCATTTCCTGGTTATCCATTACTGTGTTGCAAGTTGCAACCATAGGAATACAATGGCATTTGTAACGATAAACGTAACTTAGTTGTTTCCGTTCCTATTTCACCTAATTTCTGCTATTTGTTGTTTCCACAGACTGCTGCTCTGTTTACACTTCTGGTCATCACAGCCATTAACCTTGCAATAGGAATTTTGCCACATGTTGATAATTTTGCCCATATCGGTGGGTTTCTGTCAGGGTTCCTCCTAGGCTTTGTTCTGCTGCCCCGTTCACAATATGGTTGGCAAGGGCGTCGGAATCTTCCCTCCGGTGTTGGTTTCAAATCTAAGCTCAAGGCTTACCAATATGCTCTATGGTTGGTTTCTGTGGCGCTGCTGATTGTAGGGTGAGTCACACTGTCCAACACTCCAAAATATCAACTTAAACACACATTGATCTTGGGGCCCAGGAAATTCGTTGATTTATCATCCTCTCCATGTCATTTGAGTGTTCATTTTCATCAAGCTACCATATCATAAGCATAATGGCATAATATTATACAATCCTGACGCGCTCGCCAGTTTGGAAACCCATTTTGATGTCATGAAAAAGGCAAACAGCTGGAACTATTTCACTTAGCAGTAAGCAGCAGATGCTCCTTAACCAACATCATCAGTCATTGAACACCGATGTCTGGTTTGATGATGTGGGGCATGAACACATTAACTTATTGTTCCACATGATAGTACTTGATGGCCACATGAAAACCAGTGACCATTGAGTCTGCCATTGCTTGAAAAGTTTGAAAAATTGATGACCAGATTTTCCGTCCCCACGATCAACAAGTTTTTACTTGATTTGTTCTAATGCTTTAAAAAAAAACGCAGATTCACAGTTGCATTGGTGATGTTGTTCAAGGGAAAAAATGGAAATGATCGTTGCCATTGGTGTCACTACCTCAACTGCGTACCTACTTCCAGATGGAAATGCGATGAAAACAACCTGTAGTGGGGTGGAAGGTCGTGGTTTAATTTGTGGGTTTAAAATTTCAATTTCCGTGCGTATAAATTTGTATATGTATGCTTAGTTTTAGCTTAGAAACTACTTTGATTTGTTGTTTGCCTTTTTTTTTCTTTTTAACGTACAAAAGACTTGCCATTGTAATTGCTTCATTTTCTACCATATATATACATGTACAGTTCTTGTTTCGGGAGAAAAAAATGAGAGCAAATATGGCGTCGCCCGGACTCGAACCGGAGACCTTCAGTGTGTTAGACTGACGTGATAACCAACTACACCACGACACCATCACGGGGAAAATGGTATAATCCATATTATTATTCAAAGTCCAGAATCACAGCAAGCTTCGGTCCTCACCTTGTTCCTTCATACACTCCTGTTCTCGGTCTCACGGTGGCCAGAGGCTCATTCAACAAGTGTGAAAGAGCGCACACCCTCTTCATTTCACACCAACCAAACTGTATCAGCACTATTAATTTCCCACCTCGCACTAAATAACTCTTAACTATTGAACTAATACTAGAGGGTGGTCCAAGTCTATTTTTTTAAAAATGGAGGTCCAAAAAAGAATGACTGGAGTGCTCCTGTTGCTGTTGCTCTCATGGGCTGTGACAGTGGCGGCCGACGTCGATTGCACGACCGTGACAGGTTTCCTCACGGCTTGCTCTACATTCATCACCTATGGCACACCAGACCCACTTCCAGGCTCACCATGTTGTGATTCCATGATGAGCCTCAATGTGATTGCTGAATCTGGAAATGATAGGAGGTCTATCTGTCTATGTTTAATGGGCCTCATCACTACCTATAATCCTAATGCTACAGCAATTGCTACTTTGCCTGGCTTCTGTGGATTAAGCCTTGGCTTCATTCTTGATCCTAATACAGATTGCTCCTCGTAAGCCTTTCTCTAGCCCATCTAGATTCTGTCTCAGTACATAATACATTTGCCATTCTTAGCTGCACAACTATTTTGTATCCCATGGTTGCTTCAGAGCTTGCATTAATTGCCTGTTAATCTCAATCCTGCTTGTCATTTCATGTTATCTAATGCTATGTATTGACATGGAAAGTGCAGTGTTCCTTGAGTTGTTGAGGTCAGTGAAATTATGAGGTTGGTTCCAAAGGAGATGCAGGCTACGGGGGACTGAATAAGAAGCTTGTCTCCAAGTACAGTCACTAAGAAATACAAAATAAGTGACTCTTTCTTTCTAAAATAGCAAGTTTGAGCTTGTATGATGATGAATTGATAATTTACTTTCCCCATTGTGTTTGTTTCTCATTTAAGCACAACCTCGGTTGATAATTAATCTAAAATTTTGTCTAAACTTGATTTAAAATTAAACCAAATAAAAATTAATATAATTAAATTCAGTTGATCCAATTAAGATCTAGTTTGATTTTAATTTTTTTTAAGATGGTATTATTTTAATTTTTTTAAAAAATATTAAAATGATACTATTTTAGATTGATCTAAATTAACCTGTTCAACTTATAACATGATTTTAGTTCGAGTTATGGTTTTTAATAACTTTGTTTCTAGTTTAGGCCAATCATTTTCCTGTGAATTGATGAATTCATAAAATTGAACATATCCATTCATTCACTTAAAGTTGTTTTCTATAGTGCTGAATCAAAGCTAATCCATATCGAAAGACTCCTAGAATTAGATTGTTTAAAAAGGGAGATACGTGATGAATTGGTTGCTACTTTTCATTTCTTTCCACCGAAAGAGATTGGATAACTGCAAAAAAGTCCCAAGATCACACACGAAGTTAATTGGCAACTGGATTGGATTAGACGAGTTAAATCACTATTCTCTCAGGAAATGGTAAAAGCAAATCCAAATTTTAAGAATTGCCTTTTTTTTTTACCTCAAGATTTGATCCCACCTCATGCAATGTCGTTTCATTAATGGACTAGATTGGAGCTATTTGTGTAAGATCTGATTGTTTCTTGTGCGATAAACACTTTAGAGAAGAGTTCTTGAACCTGATTCGAATTAATTTGATAAACTTGTGATTTATAATGTAACTCGAGTTGAGTTTTAATTTAAACTGTTTTGGCATTAACTTGGTTAAACCTCTGAATAACCCAATCGAACTAAGTTAAACTCTGTAATCAATAACTCGAGTTTTTCTTCGACTAGGATCCCTAGCTGGTTTCGATAGCTATACTTGAGAGAGTGTGAATAGCGCAATCCTATATAATACTCATATTATAACATGCTCTTCGTGATTTCTAGGATCCCAAATTTAAGACAAAGTGAGACGAAAGAAGGACAATTGCACCATCACCTGCTGTCGCCGGCCATATTCCCCTCTCTGAACTGTTCTTTCTATGTCACCATCACTACTAAAAAGTTCGCATCATCTAAATTCTTCAAAATAATGATTCCTTTGCATGCTCTGGGAATCCAAGGTTTACATTTGACTGATATGGGCACTAAACAACATATACAAGCTGTTCTTTTTAACTGCGATGCATCAGTGCATTCTTTTCACATTGATGTTCAGACAACCATTGACAGATCAAATGGGACCATCCAATGTTGATAAAACAAGTGAAAGAATCTGGCATCCGTGAATCCACAGTGGGGTAAAGATACAGATTTCGATACTTGTCGGGTTTAAACGTCTTAGCTTTGTGATTGCTATTGGCTAACATACTGCAATTTTTTGGTGTTTATACATATATGTGGGCTATGGTAAGGACAGTCACGGATCTTAACGGACCATACAAATCAGTCACGATTCACTTCATGATTCACTCCTGTGAAGCAAAATCCTCATCCAAATAAAAATGTTGGTCAATCAAACCAAACATTTTTTTTATGGAGGCAGAATTCTAAACCGAAAATGAAAAGGCATGAAGATGATTCTACTTGTTATTTTTCCCTTTTGTTTTCGAATTTTTAGCTTAATTTTGAATTTTATGTTGTGTTTTCTTTTTCTATTTAGGAAATGATCGGTTTTTAACCTATTTAAAGAGTTATTAAATAAAATATAGACAATTATTCAAAAATAAAATACAAATTAGGGTCCTCCCATGAAAACCGTTTTCAGCATCATTTCTATTTCTCGTGCTGTCTTCTTGTGTTTTCATCAGCGTCAGTTCTCTTACATAATGTTTTTGTATGACAGCAAAATTGGATCATGAATTTAGAGACAATAAGAAACGAGAAATATATGGGCATAGCTATCATAACACTTGAACATTGTTGTAATCAAAGAGGTTACAACCACAATTTTGGGATATTACATCAATCCGAAACACTCAAAATGTTAAAGAGTTCAGTTCTGTAAAGACAGGCTGTAAGATCAATGATCAAATAATTACAACTATAGGATGTTGCTGCACACACCGGAAACGGAAGAACAAAAACCGATAAGAAATGGTACGGTTTTCACCTCAAGTCGGAAGTCCCTAGTCTATTCAAGTAGCCAGATGCTACGTAAGCTTTGTTTTGAAGTTCAGTATTTTGAGCCAAACCCCTTTCTGAACGAGTTTCTGAATCAGAATACCCCTGAACAGATCTTCTGCTTGAACCATATTTCTCAAACTCTAGCCTCTGCCTTGGGGCACTTTGTGACCTGACCTTGGCTCGAGATGATTCAGTGTTAGCCATGTAGTTGGGGTAACCCGAGTATCCATTAAAGAAGCCCCACGAGCACTCACTCCTTGTTGGTGTAAAAGGGCCTCCTCTCCGACCACTACTTCCAGGTCTAGATGTTGCAGAGAACATACGAGGGCTATTCTCAGCGGTCCTATAAACTGCTTCATCATTTTCTAGAGGTAATTTAAGAGACTGCAAAATTTCTCCTGAAGGGATGCTCGGCATTGGATTCGGTTCTTTTTTTGATAGTTTTGACATAGAGTCAAAAGTCATAAAGCTCTGATTGTTATGATCTGAAGCCAAAGCATGCTGTGAAGTCTGAAATGTTCTATTACTTTGTTGGGATTTCACATGGGGCTTCCAAGTGTCCACTTCAAGAATCTTGTCACTCTTCTCATCATCAGCATTTCGACTTCTCGGTGGATTGCTGCCATGGTCATTCAAAAAACTTTCTTCCATCCAACGGTCTAGCCAGTTCGAACCCCATTTTACTTTGTCAAAGTCAATGCTCTCCCTAAAGTTTGCATTTGAACCACATCTCTGCATGTATTGAAAAGGAAAAATGCAATCAGAGTTCCATGGTGAATTGCAAAATATTCATGGCACCGGGATAATCATTCAAAATAATCTATGAAAACAATCAAGTGGTACCTTGAGAATCGAGGGCCCATCAAATTTGGTACTAGAAACACGAAACAGGTGATCCTTTGAAGGACTTGCAGGGACCTGAGGAAATGCAGTTAAAGGGTGACTATCACAGAAAAAAAAAGAAGCACCTGTGTCAACAATCATATCAAAGCTTTATATTTTTCTAGTTGAGTCCTATGGATATGGTTTGATCAGTTGGAGAGCAATTCTGTTTTGGCCTGATAAATTCTGCCACTCAAGGAAGTTTCAGTATGCTTAATTACAACTCTCAATTTACAAATGAACTTGGGTTTGGTCAATGACATGCTATTCATGTTAGAGAGTAGGGCATCACTAAGCTGTCCTCATATGCTCATCATGGCCGTCTCTCAATCTGCTTCCGAACAGCATATACCATTCTTACAAAGCCAAATGCTTTTGAAGTTTAGCAACAAGCAGGAAGTAAGCACTTTCAAATTTCACCATGCCTCATGCTTGCATTCTTTGCTTTCACATGCACCTTCTGTCTTACTTGAATAAACAAAGGATAAACTATATTTTACAAGAAAGTTGGCACAAACGGGCGTGATCCTTCAAAAATGATGTGTATTGAGAATTCTGCAGGACCATGGTAAGAATTTGAAGTTCTGTATTCAATCACATTTACATCTCTCTCTATCTGTTATTTATTTATTTTTAGTAATTTCTTTTGTTTATTTATTTTTCTAGTAATTTCAAAGTGACAGGAAAAACCATTTAAATAAACAGAAAAGAAAGTATACTTACAGCATAACGAGAATGAGAGGACTTGCCAGTTGTGTGCGATGAGTCCGACACATAACTGCGACTAGCACGGGCTCGAGCCTGCAGTCTCACTAATGTCTGCATACGCCTAAGCATGTCTGCTGTTTGCTTTCTCACAATGTGGCCTCTCACTAAGGCTTGAAGCTTCACCAAAGCTTTTAGTGCCCTTAGTGCTCTCCTTGCCTTCATTATCACCCAAAGAAAAAAACAAAAGATCAGCTAACTATTCTCACCATGAACAATCATGCCTAAATCACAACCAAATCTAACACGAAAACACACACACACACACATACATAAATGCTATATTATGGAATTATTTAAGCTCTTAATGATCAAGTTCTATTGGCACCAAATTCCAGGAATTTTAAATGAAATGGATCAGAATAAGCATGGTATTTAAGAATATGAATGTATGAAATTCTTAAAGAAGAGTTGTGGGCTTAATCATTATCTCAACACTCATCAATTTATTTATTTTTTTTTGAAAAGAAAGGAAAACATGATGGAGAAAAAAGTTTCAACTGGTGTGGGAAAAGACTTGAACTTTCAGCCAAAATGACTGTAAAGCTGTGTCCTTGGGCAGGTGAAATTGGAAAATTATTACATACCTAGATTAGATAGCGTAATAGAATAGACAAAATAATGAGGACAAAAAGAACATGTTTCACTACATCTTTTTTTTTTTGTTACAGATTTCACTATATCTAAATACAAAAATTCACTCTGATATATATTTATTTTATGTTTTTATTTTTTTAATTAAATATTTTTTTATGTTCTTTTAAACAGAACACAATTTTTGAGGTGTAATAGTGTGAACTTCGATTAGAAAGTTTAACTGTCACATAATTTTTTTTATCAATCAAAGAACTAAAGTATCAAGTTTGACAAACATAATAAAAGCTAAAAGGCTACATTCTTAAAAAAAAGACAACTTGCAAAGTAACACGCCAAGCTCTAGAATCCAAAAATGAAGAAAAACTTCAAATTCAAGCTACAATATTAGAATGTTTGCCCTAAGCTGACACTATAAACCCTACCCAGTTGAGTGCTAATCACTCCTTCAATTAAGGAATAACCAGCTGATCATTTGACAACGAAAACTTGGCAGGAACCTCACACTTGCACATCTCATTAATGGACCACCCTAATTCCATGCACAGATGGTCCATTTCTTTGTATTCCAAAACACATTTTGATGAACACAAAACTGCAGTTATCATGAAACTATTTCCCAAACTAATAGCTGCATTATTTCAACAATCATTTAAAAAATTGCTGGGCTAAATCAGCAAAAAGAAAGGTTTTATAGGGTAAATTAATGGTATCCATAATAATAAAAAGAAAATTGGAAAGTAGTTTAAAACAGCAATTCGTAGCTGTTGGCATAATTCCGTGGGCTCCGTGTACACTACTGTAGAATCATGAAAAGCAGACAGTGAACCCCATAAGGCCATAACAACTAGCACCAACCATACACGAAAAATCACTCCAAATGGAAGTCAAATACTCTATGAACTAATAAATACTTCTCAAAACAAACAATTTTTTTCTTAATTTTAATGATTAGGGGCATCTTAGATTAATTAATTATCTTAAAGAAAACAAATAAAATAAATTCACAAGCTCAGACAAGAGACTGGGGCTGGACTAGTGATGAAAGCATATCTCATGAAGTCACAAAGATGGCACAAACACATGTGAGGACATGAGACACGTGCAAGGGAAGAATTTCAAAAAAAAATAAAAAATAAAGAGAGAATCAACTCTTTTTGAACTATAGTCTAAAAGTTTGATGGTGATATTACTTGAGGGAGAGATCCAACAGGCAAATACATTAGTGTGGGTTACAATTCTTGGCCATGAAGGAACTTTTTTTTTGCTTCGGCTTTGGCCCACTCCGAGGAAAGATAGCCTTTGCATTGTTTTGGGAAAGGAATAGTTGTTATCAACTAATAAAACCAAGTGATAAAAGGAGTTCAATTTGGCTAATAATAATTAAGAAAAAAATAATCAGAACTAGGAAATTAAATTAATTAATTTTTCTAGATGGGATTGCATTTATTTCTTAATTGTTGAATCTCCCATTTGAAAAGTTAAAAAAATAAATATGACTCTTGGAAACCTTCATGCATCTAACAATCCAAGTTCCAAGCCAATCCTAAAATGATTCAAGATTAATTGTTTTGGAAAAAATCAAGAAAATTAATTAATTCTCCATGCATCCCCAAATAATTCCAATTCCCAAGTACCGAATTTCATAATTCAAAATATTTCTTCCCCCCCCTATATTTCCTCATCAACCAAGAGAGTAAGGCAAAAAGAAAAAAGAAAAAAGAAACTCTGCAGTAAATGACTAAAAGACCAAATCACACAAAGAAACAAACGCAATGGCCTCATATTGAAAGGGTGTTTATGGAAGAAAAATATCACGATCATTGCGAGAAATAAAAATAAAATAGGACACTTAATTACCAAATAACCACGAAAGGCAGATTGAATTTTAACAGCCGACACTTCCTCCACAAACCGCCGGTGACTGCCACCAACATTACCACCACCTCTCCCACCAGGACCGCCACTAGTCAATCTAACAACCTCAGCAGCCGCTTGAGCAGCAGCAAGTGCAGCTTCAGCAACAGCAGCAGTAGCAGCTGCCACAGCTATTGCATGCTTATTAGCATCCAAATTGCTAGCATCAAAATGAGTAGTTGACACCGAATCTTGATCGACCTTGTTGGACTGTGACAAAGAGGGTGTTGTTTTTGAAGATCTAGACTTCTTCCTGTGGCCAAAAAGTCTCCGGAAAAACCCCATCTTTCATAGTTCAAAAAAGATGGGTTCTTTGAGGGAGTTTCTGGTTAAAGAAAGCATTTTTAAGTCAAGAAAGAGAGCTGAGTCACTTCTGAAAGTGTCGTGTGTTTTTGTAATGTAAGAACATGGAAGAGGCTTTTAGATTTTCTTTAGGACAGGAAAGTGAAGAGAGATTGGATTGTGTGTGTTGTGTAAGAGAAGGTGAAGGTAGACGCAAGTGAGTGGCGTTTGTAGGGTACGTGCTGAGGGTAGGGTGGAATGTCTAGGGTACTAGGGTAGGCTATTTATGGGCCAATGATGGGTATGGGGTGCCTTGCTTTGATTATCAAGTTTTAATGGAGGGTAGTGAAGTTTTCAAATTTGGGGTGATGATTACTCTCGACGATTTAGTTAATTTTGGTTAGCTATGATTTTATTGGCAGTTGATAGTCATTACAAATGAAAATATCGTTTGAAAATATTTTTAAAGTGTTTTTATTTAAAAACTATCATACTAATATTTTTTATATGATTTTAATATTTAATGCTAAATTTAAAAAGAAATATTTAGAAAATATCAATTTAAATTTTTTTAGATAAAAAATATTAAGAAAAACACTTTAATTATTAAAAAAACTAAAACACCTTCAAAAAATACTCAACCCATTCTTACTATTTAATAGGAAAATTTAATAATGATTTTATCTCTTCACCCAAAAATTTAAAACATGCTTTCAAGGATATTAAGGTATTTTCTTACGACTCATGATTTGTCATTACAAAAACAAACAGAAATAAATAAGTATTTTTTTCATCTTAATTTCACAATAAAACAATCAAAATATCATTGGAAGCCAAAAAAAATAAACTTTGAATCAAAATATTTTCACAAAGGTTTTTTTTGCTATTATAATTAAAGGTGAGGGGCAATTTGATATTTGTATAAATATAAAAAATAATAAACTATTCAAATAAATACTGAAACTATGAAAAAAAAAACCTTATAAAAAATTAAGTTGGAGACCGAGGGATGTTTTGGGTTTTTCACGGTGGTTTTTTTTTGTAATTAAAAAGTCAGCTCAAGAAAAAATTTGTATTTAGCTAAAAAAACTAAAAAGGTGGACGCGCACGTGGCATACCTGAGGGCATGTGAAAGGTGCCCGTGCTTTTCAAACGACGCGTGTAATGCCTCTTGACATCCAATAATGCAATTATGTCATGTTATTGGAAGTGTTGTTGTCTTCTCTTTCTATTAGTGAGGCAAGTGTCTCAGTTTGTGGTCGTGGTTTGGCATCAGTGAGTTTTTTTTTTCTTTTTCTCTCTCTCCTTCTAAAAAATTATGAGTTGACTCTCTTAGTTATAAAAATTTCAACTTCACTTCTTATGCTTTTGATTTTTAATTTTTTATCTTGACCCTTTAGTAGAATTTTTTTAATGAAGGGTTTTATAACCTTTTTATTTTTTTATCGGGTTATTGAAAACTCATAATCTAGGTCATTGATTTGGCAAATATTCCATATTAAGTCGCTCTCTATTATCAAGGTTATAGGTTTGTCATGACTTTTTTATGTTATTTTTTACCTCATTTAAGCATTTGAACATCTTTTTTTGCAAAAAATAATAATTCGACCCCGCAACAAAGCACGGGTCCAAAGCTAGTATTACTAACATATAAGAAAGATAAAAAAAATAAAAATAAAAACTTGATGAAACTATAAAATAATTGTGAAATTCAAATTCTATTGGGTTATTTGAATTCCACGAGAAAGCAAAAAAAATTAAGGTCTAAAATCCATGCACAGATTTCCTTGTAAAAGTTTTTCTTTATCATATAACTTCCTCTAATTGTGTGTTTACTAACATAATAATAAGATGTTTTTTCAAAAATATTTTTTTATTAAAATGATAATATTATTTTTTTTGAAATTTGTTTTACATGAGCATATATCAAAATCATAAAAAAAAACATCTTAAAAGAATTAATTTGAATTTTTTTTCAAAAAAACACTATTCAAAAAACACTTTAAAAAATATGAAGATAAATTTGAAAACATTTTCATTAGTTAGTTATTATAAAGCATGCTATATTAATTGGGACTAATATTGTTGAGGGAGTATTTTACTTTTTATTCCATAAAATTTACCAATATTGAAAGAGGAAAAGGTTGTTGTTTAGTTGAATGCTTGATGAATAATAATAATAATAAAAAACCAATTTCAGGACAAAGTGATCGATCGTGAACTATTTTGAAATTTGACCTAAAAGATTAAATAAATACAAAAATCAACTTTATTTTCCCTCCCGTGAAACAAAAGACATAACCTTATTTTCCTTTGAATTTTGAATTCATTTGACGGCATGAAGGCAAAAGATGAGTCATGTTCTAATCTATGCAAACTTATTTTAAAACTATATGATCCATGCTTGTTGATGACAGCAATTTCTTTGATTCTCTTTCTAAAAAAAAATATAACTTGTTTAGTACTTAAAGCTTTATAAAAGTACGTAGTTTTCAAAATTATATACGTACGTAGTTCCTATAATCTTAAATACGTTCGTTTAGAACTTAATCATTTATTAAGAAAATGTGTTATTTCTTAATTTGTTTTCTTAGAATTATAAAAAAAAAA